>Ga0308309_10000010_pt1 | contig 213912 bp, 203 predicted proteins | sample HubBroMetageWFT5_FD_192491 | JGI IMG/M metagenome (GOLD analysis project Ga0308309, IMG submission 192491) | Warmed and freeze-thawed soil microbial communities from the Hubbard Brook experimental Forest, New Hampshire - Hubbard Brook CCASE Soil... | ecosystem: Environmental > Terrestrial >...
GGAGTTCCGTTCTGGACGACTATTGCGCAGTCGTGGGTCGAGACCCCGCCGATATCGTCCGGTCCGCCCAGTTGATCATCAGAGGTGCCGATGCGGCCGCGGCGCGTGCAGCTATCGTGTCATTCGTTGAGGCAGGCGCCTCTCACCTCGTACTGGCTCACGCGCCGGCGCCGCTCCCCGCCGGCCAGACCTCCGTCCGCTGGCTGGCTCAGGAGGTCGTCGAGCCAGTGCTCGAGCAGGTCGGGTAAACGGACCTCCGCCGGCTGGTCGCTATGCCTAGAGCTGTGGGCACTCAGAGCCGGGTTGCGACGCCTGCTCAAGATGGCCAGTGCCTCGGATGGGTACCCGCCATGCCTCCCCTCGCACGATGTACCCGACGTTCGCATGGCTGACTCCGAATGCTGATGCCAGAGAACGGTACGTGGATCCGTAACGCGCCATCCGCCTAATGGATGACACGTCATCGGCGGTGAGCTTCGCATTGGGATGGCGTGCGCCGCGGTATGTGCGCCGATTGAGCACTTGCTGCTCCCAAGTCGTCCAACGACAGTTGCCCGGTTCGTAATTACCGTCGTTGTTGATCCGATCCAGCGTGAGGTGGTCAGGACACGGCCCCATGTCGGCGAGGAAGTCCTCGAACCGAAGCCAGCGACGGCACACGGTGATTCCGCGACCGCCATAGCGCGGCCAGTCGGCGCTCGAGGGATTCGTGCAGCGCCTCAACATGTCCTTCCAAGCGTGGTACGTGCTCGTTCCGCCGCCTGCTGCTTGTCCGTGACTTCGCGACATACACGAATTGAACCAAGACGTCGCGCCCTTGTCGCGGACGATCGAGCGCCGGGACAGGAAGGTTCGACGCCGAACACGCGGTCCCTGCCACCGATCATGCGCATATTAGCGCCCGGGAGCACATAGACTCCGAGCTGTGCAGCACTTGCGACGGCGGCCGCTCGGTGCCTCGGGGATCGAGGTCTCGACGCTTGCACTCGGATCGTGGCGCACGTACGAGCGGATTCCGCGAGAGCAGGGCATCAGCGTCATGCGTGCAGCGCGAGAGCGCGGGATCATCTTCTTCGACGACGCCCGCTACAACGACGAAAGCGGAGAAGCGCCGATCCGGACCGGATATTCGGAGGTCTTGTTCGGGGAGCTGTTTCGCGCCACAGGGTGGAGACGCGACGAGGTCGTCGTCGCCAACAAGCTCTGGTGGGAGTTTTGGCCTCATCAGTCAGCTGCCCAGGAGCTCGAAGACTCCCTGGGCCGAATGGGCTTTGACTACATCGATCTCGCGTATTCCTGGACAGCGCCCGACGGGCCGCCGATCGAGACGATCGTCACCTCCATCGGAGCGTTGATCACATCCGGAAAACTGCGCGCGTGGGGAACCGGCAACTGGCAGCCGGCGGATCACGAAAGGGCAGCTGGACTTGCCCGGGAACAGGGGATACCACCGCCGTGTGCGGCACAGCTGCCCTACAACCTCGGCGTCCGTGACTATGTTGAGTCTCCGGCTGCGGTTCAGGCTCTCGGCCACTCAGGTGCGGCTGTTGTCGCCTCCTTCGTCCTTCACGGAGGCGTGCTCACCGGCAAGTACGCAACGCATCTCGCGTCTGGCCGCATGGCCGACGAGCTCGCGGATCCAGAACTGCAGCCGCTCCTGCGGGCCGCCAATGATCTGCGCACACTCGCCGCCAAGCTCGACTCGACGCCCGCCATGCTCGCGATCGCATTCGCGATGGCCAATGAACGCGTGGCGTCAGTGCTCTTCGGCGCTACAACCCCCGAGCAGGTCGCTGAAAACGCTCGAGCCATCGAAGTTCTAGATCGCCTTGACGCCGCAAGTCTTGCCGAGCTGCGGGCGATTGGCAGGTGATGAGTTGATTCAGAACCGACGAAGTCGAGGCGCTGACGCAGACGGTCGGTTGCGCCGTGACCCGGGCCCAGCGCATGGCAGCGCTTCCTTCAAGTAACTGGAGCGGGAGACGGGGCTCGAACCCGCAACTTCAACCTTGGGAAGGTTGCACTCTACCATTGAGTTACTCCCGCAACGGATTTGATCTCGCTTGGAGTGTTTCCCTCGGTAAGGGGTAGTATTGGATCGACTCCCCCAGGATGGGAGAAACGCTTGGCGAGGAGGCCATGGTAGACCACGCGTCGACCACCGCACGCACACGTCCTCTCCGCAATGTGTCATTGCGTGTGAGAGTTGGGCAGATCCGCACGCAGCAGATGACGACTTTCGGGCTAACGTTCTGCCCGGAGAACCTCCATCAGACGGTCGTGGGCATCGTCACTCCCGAGGTTGTTGTAGTGCTCGCGGATCATCGCCTCCGATCCGTGGCCCATGATCTTCTCCACCACTATCGTGCTCTGTCCGCACATGAGCAGCCAGCGGCACGCGCTGTGGCGGAGGACGTACGGGTTGACGACCTTGCGCATACCGGCATCAATCGCCAACGCGCCGACCATCTGACGCACGCCGGGGACTGTCAGCCCTTCCCGTTCCCCCGTGCGCCGATTCCGACGCAGGCCAACGAAGATTGGATCGTCGTCATCGCCGCGAGCGAGCGCCCGCAGACGGTCGTACATCTCGTTGGTGATCGGCACGTCGCGCTCGTCGGCAGTGCCACCGACGCGCACGTAATGACGGCGACCGATGCGGCGAAGGTCACGCGTGGCAATCGAGATGAGTTCGCCCGGCCTCATACCGGTGTCGGCGAGCAGCCGAATGATCACGCGGTCTCGCTCAGTTGCGGCGGTGCGCTCCAGCAGCGCGATCTGGTCCCGCTCCAAGGTGTCCACCTTGCGTCCGGGCACTCTGTGCAACTCGACCTTCGGCGCAGTGCTCGCGTGCTCGTCGGCGTACCACCTGAGGAGTTGATTGACGGCCTTGTGGTAGGTCTTGACGGTGTTTTCCGACAGCGGCGCGCCAGCTCGCGTCAGGCGGCCGCGGATATCAGCGGCAAAACGCTCCAGGGTGCGCTGGTCGATGTCGGCGACGCTGGTGATGTCTTGCTCCCGGCACCATGGCAGGAGCACCGCATGCAGGGAGTACCCGTAGGAGTGCTTGATCGTGCTCGGCTTGACTCCCCGCAAGCGGCACGCGATCAAGTAATCGCCGATCTCGGTGGCGAGGTCGGGGCGCGCACCCTTGGCAACCTTGATCCTCGCCACAGTGCCTGTCCTCCCAAAGGGAAGTAGTGGAGTGTTTCTCCATTGTAGGAAAACGGCGGAGAACACCGGCCACGACAGCGTGAAATGAATGCCCGATAAGGGGTTTTGGTGGCTATGCTGCCAGTCAGGGCTTCAACTGCAATGCCAGGGCCCGACAACACTGATTGTCGAGCTCGACACCGTCTCGTTGTGACCCACGGACAACTGGAGGATGGCGGACAGCGTCCCCGACCGACCGTCGCTCCCAGTGATGGTCAACACGCCCGCGACCGATTGCCACAACTCATCGGTCCCATATCGCAGGATGGGACCGCCGTTGACGTACTGCCAGATGGCGCCAGTCCCGTCCTGCTGGATCGCAAGCTTTGCCTGGCCGTCACTGGCACCGAGCGGTCCGGGCCACGGTGGCAAGTCGTACTTCCCCGGGCCTGCGTAGGCGCCCATGATTTCGATGTAGAGCCAAGCGCCGAGGTCACCACCCGACAGACGGAGCACGGCGTCGAGGGTGTGACCGGACACTGAGCATGTCGACGACGCATCGGGGATCGGAATGGCACACTCGTTGATACCCCCGGCCAGCGCGAGGTGATCAAACGGGCAGTCCATGGGTGTTGGCGTTGGTTCCGAGAACGCGGTGACCGGATGAGCCAGTGTGGTGTGTCGCAGTCCGCCGCTGATGAGCCAGGACGCACCGCCGACGACGATCACGATGCCCGCCAACCCGAGCAGGACCGCGCGCCGGCGGGTTCGTTCCGACATGCCCATGGAGGACTCCTCGAGCTCGACTATAGGCGCTCGGATTGGAGTGCGCGACAGGCCCGATCACAGTGCAGCCACGGCTCTCTCGTACTCACGGAAGAAACTCCGCCGGCTGAAATGGACTGATGAACACCGTGTCCGGCTGGCACCCTAGTCCTCCCCCGAGAGTCGCCCTCACCGTAAAGGTGCCGCCGCCGACACGGATTCGGATTGAAGCTATCGCGCTGTTGCATCCGCCGTCCTCGTACTGAATAGGTAGCGAGGCCTGCCCGCGGATGCCGCCCTCGGGGTTCGGCCCAGGCGCCACGCCCTCGCTGCTGAGTGGCAGAAGGCCGACACCTCCGTTCGGAAGCGTCGGAATATATCCAGAAGCGCGATCCACCGTCGCCGGTGTCGACAGTAGCCGGCCACGCGCGTCCAGCAATTGGACGCTCGGGGTGCCGCGCAGCGTGCATCGTCTCGTTCCACGGTCGGTGAAGATCACGTACGTGATCCCGTTGCCCAATGCACCAAAGCTACTGCCCAGACGGACCTCGAGTTGCGACGCGGTGCACAGCGGCCCCACCGCAGGCAGGAACGAAGTGGGAGGCGTGAACGGAGTCGGCAACGGCGTGACTGCGGGTGTCGGTGTCGGCTGTACGCTAAAGGTCGGGGCGACGGTTGCCGTCGCCCGCGGCGGCGTTGTGGCAACGCTTGCCGGGCGGCGCGCCAGCAGCGCGACCGTGAGCACCGCGGCAAGGAGCATGACGGTCGCCATGACCAGCGCGAATCTTCCGACCCACGGGACCGGGCGGACCGGCGCAGTGTCGAGGGGCGGCGGCTGCATCGTCACAAGCCCGCACAATCCACGACGGAGGCGCTCCTCGTCGATCTCAGCCACGATCGTCCCCGATGTGCACGCGTAAGCTCGCCAGTGCGCGGGCAAGGTGACTCCGCACCGTGCCACCTCGCAACTTGAGGATCACCGCGACTTCATCGAGCGTGAAACCGTGGCCGTAATGCAGCGTGATCACCGCTCGCTGCCGGGCGCTGAGCTGCCCAATCGCGGCGCCCAACTCGGCATCCCAGTGCATCACAGATGAGAGCGCGGATGCCTCGGAAAACGGTACGCGAAGGCGGCTGGACAACATATGGCGCCGGCGTACGCGGATCGCCGAACGCGCAGCGATCGACGCCAACCACGACCGCCGTTTGGAGACGTCGCGGATCCGGGTCCAATTCCTGAGCGCGTCGAACCATGCCGTCTGATAGGCGTCCTCGGCGTCGTGGAGGTTCGCGGTAATCGCCAGTGCCAGCCCGTACATCTCAGATCCAAACCGTGCCACGGCTTCCTCGACGTCATCCTTCCCGGGGGGCGAGGGATTGAGTTGCCCCATGGTTGACATCTCTACAGCGTTTAGAGGCCCAGCAGGGGCAAACGGTTTACATCGACCGCGATACGGGCGACGGCGGCGGGTCGTGACCAGCTCGTCACGATCGACCCGGCCGGCCGGGGGAAGCTACTGCGGTGATCCGCTTACGAGCAGAGGCGACGAGCCTGCGGGTGGGCATGGCACTGGTGGGCTCACTGATCGTTGTGACCGCATGCAGCGGCCCATCCGCCCAGGCAGTCCCGACACCGTCGGGAGGAGTCATCCTCAGCGCCCTGCCGCACCTCCCCGGATCCCCCGCGCCGACGGCGTCCTCGCGGGCCGCGGCAACGGCACAGGCCGTCGCACGGTCGACCGCCAAGCCGGCCACTCGCACGACGTCGACGAAACCAACGACCCCCGCAGGACCGCGAACCATCATCGGCGGTTGCCAGGTCTTCCCTACGAACAACCCGTGGAACGAGAACATCGCGAACGCTCCGGTCAACCCGATGTCCGCAACGTACATCGCGGCGATTGACGCAACCAAGCAATTCCTGCACCCGGACTTCGGATCGAACCCGACGTATGGCATTCCATACACGGTCGTCCCGGCGTCGCAGAAGTTCGTGCCGATCACGTTCAACGCGTATGGCAGCGAAAGCAATCCGGGGCCATATCCCGTGCCACTCAACGCGCCCGTGGAATCCGGCAGCGATCACCACGTGCTCGTCCTCGACTCCGGCAACTGCAATCTCTACGAGATGTACAACGCCCAGCAGGTCGGCAATGGTTGGGTCTGCGCTTCCGGGGCGGTCTTCAACCTCAGCAGCAACGCCCTGCGACCCGATGGCTGGACGTCGGCCGACGCAGCGGGCTTGCCGATCCTGCCGGGACTCGCCACCTACAACGAGGTTGCCTCCGGCGTCATCAACCACGCGCTGCGCTTCACGGTTGCGGAGACGCAGAACGGCTTCATCCATCCCGCGACCCACCAGGCCGGCATCAACGACCCGAGCCTTCCGCCGATGGGGCTCCGCCTGCGACTCAGTGCGTCGTTCAGCCTCGCGGGATTCACGGGTGAGGCGCTGGTGATCCTGAAGGCACTCAAGACCTACGGCATGATCGTCGCCGACAACGGGAGCAGCTGGTACATCAGCGGCGCGACCGATCCGCGCTGGGACGACAACAACCTCGACCAGCTGAAATCAGTCCCTGGCAACGCGTTCCAGGTCGTCGAGACCGGGCCGATCCTGCACGGCTAAGCCGCGTCGAGGGCGACCTACCGCTGCGCCGCCGCGAGCGCGACCACCGAGAACTTCTGCTGTGCGTATTCGGATCTGATCAACTTCTTGTCGAGCTTGCCGACGCTCGTTTTCGGCAGCTCATCGACGAATGTCCAGCGCTCCGGCAGCCACCAGCGCGCCACCTTGGGAGCGAGGAATTCGCGCAGCTCGTCGGGTGTCGCCGTCGCCCCTGGTTTCAGGACCACCAGCGCCAGCGGACGCTCCGCCCACCGTTCGTCCGGCACGCCGACCACGGCCGCCTCCGCAACTGCCGGATGACCCACGAGCAGGGTCTCGAGCTCCACCGACGAGATCCATTCGCCGCCGGACTTGATCACGTCCTTGGACCGGTCGGTGATCTGCACGTAGTTGCGCGCGTCGATGTTGCCGACGTCGCCGGTGCGCAGCCACCCGTCGTGGAACTTCTCCGGCGTCTCGGCCTTGTAGTAGGAGGCGGTGATCCACGGCCCGCGCACCTCGATCTCGCCAACCGACTCGCCATCGTGCGGAACCACCGCACCGCTGTCATCGACGAGGCGCAGCTCGACACCCGGGACGACCCGACCGGTCTTGGACCGGTAGTACATCTCGTCCTCCGGCGCGGTGCCCTTGGGTGGGCGGGCGATCGTGGCGATCGGGCTCGTCTCGGTCATCCCCCACGCCTGCCACAGCTCGATGCCGAGCACGTCTCGATACGCCTCGATCAGCGTTGCCGGCACGGCGGACCCCCCGCAGACCGCCGTCTTGATGCTGGACACGTCACGGCCAGTTGCCTGCACGTGGTTGAGCACCGCGGTGAGGATGGTCGGCACACCACCGGTGAACGTCGGCCGCTCCTGCTGGATGAAGTCGCAGAGTCCCTGCGGCTGCAGGAACCGACCCGGGAGCAGCAGCGCGCTGCCCACCATCCAGCCCGCGTACGGTGTCCCCCACGCGTTGACGTGGAACATCGGCACGATGATGAGCAGGCGGCCTCTGTCGTCGAGGCGGAAGGTTCCCCACACGGCGAATGAATGCAGGAACACGGAGCGGTGGCTGTACGCAACGCCCTTGGGATCGCCGGTGGTCCCCGTCGTGTAGCACATGGACGCAGCACTGCGTTCGTCGATAGCAGGCCAATCGAACGTCGGTGATTCAGCAGCCAGGAGGGTTTCGTAGGCGAGGGGTTCGCCAAGACCGGCAACCTCTCCCGAGCCGACCACGATCACCTTCTCGATACTCGGGCATTGGTCGATCACCGACGCGAGCAGCGGCGCCAGCGAGTCGTCGACGATGACGACCCGATCCTCCGCGTGGTTGATGATCTGCGCCAGCTGCGACGGTGGCAGCCGCAGGTTGAGCGTGTGGAGGATCGCGCCCATGCAGGGAATGGCGAAGTACGCCTCGAGGTGTTCCTGGTGGTTCCAGCAGAGCGTGCCGACGCGATCACCTGGGATGATCCCGAGCGTTCTCAAGGCCCCGGCCAGACGGTTGACCCGCTCCGCCACCTTGGCGTAGCTGGTGTGCCGCGCCTGCTCGCCCTCGAACGTGATGATCTCGCTGTCCGGATACACCTGGGCACCGTGGCGAAAGATCTCCGTGATGCTCAGCGGCGCGTCCTGCATGGTCGAGTTCATGGGTTCCATGCTCCTCTGCACGTTCTGGCGCTGACCAGGCGCCTCTCCCACCGGCACCAGGTCGTCGAGATCGTACTTGGCATTCAGCCCGTGGTGCAGCATCCGTGCAGGCTTGTGGCTTCGCTACCCTCGATGGCGATGGCAACGATCCAGGCCGGCCCGATGACGGGAGCGGAGCGCATGCTCGCCACCGTGCGCCGCCAGCCCGCCGACCGCACCCCGATCTGGTTCATGCGCCAGGCCGGCCGCTGCCTGGCAGGCTATCGCGCGCTTCGCGAGACGTACGACATCCTCACGATCACCAGAACACCGGAGCTCTGCGCCCGCGTGACGCTCATGCCGGTCGAGGAATTCGGCGTCGACGCGGCGGTGATGTACGCCGACATCATGCTGCCCTTGATCGGCATGGGAGTCCCCTTCTCGATCGACCCCGGGATCGGCCCGCTGATCCACGAGCCGGTGCGCTCCGAGACGGACATCGCGGCACTGCGTGTCGTCGATCCTCGGGAGGCCACCCCGGAGCTGTTCGAGGCGATCAAGCTCGTGCGTCGAGAGCTGGACGGGAAGACGGCCGTGGTCGGTTTCGCCGGGGGGCCGTTCACCGTCGCCTCGTACATGATCGAGGGCAAGCCCACCAAGGAGTTCTCGCGCACCAAGGCCATGCTCCATGGCGAGCCCGAGCTCTGGCACCGTCTCATGGCCACGCTGACCGAGGTCACGATCACCTATCTGCGTGCCCAGGTCGAGGCCGGCGCACAGATCATCCAGCTGTTCGATTCCTGGGCCGGTGCACTCTCGGTCGCGGCATACGAGGCGATGGTGCTGCCGTACAGCACGCGCATCCTCGCGGCGGTCTCGGAGACCGGAGTGCCCACCATCCACTTCGGCACGACCACCACGCACCTCCTCGAGGCGATGGCGCGCGGCGGATCAGACGTCATCAGCGTCGACTGGCGCCTGCCCCTCGATGCCGCCTGGGACCGGATCGGTGACCACGGCATCCAGGGCAACCTCGATCCCGGCGTGATGCTCGCGCCATTCGACGTCGTCGCCCGGGAGGCGCGGCAGATTCTCGCGCTCGCCGGAGGCAGGCCCGGTCACATCTTCAACCTGGGCCACGGCGTGCTCCCCGAGACCCCGAGCGACCACCTGCGCCGCCTGGCCGACCTCGTCCACGAGGAGACGGCTCGGAGCTGACCACGCGGCCGCGCAGCCAGCCTCTACCCTTGCGATATGGCTCAGCTCGGTGTCGTCCTCGCAACCTTCGGCTCGGCCGTGACCGCCGACGACGTTCCCGCGTATCTCTCGTCGGTGCGCGGCGGCCGGGAAGTACCTGAGGACCTGATCGAGGAGTTCCGGCGTCGGTACGACCTCATCGGCCGATCCCCGCTCATCGACATCACGCAGGCGCAGTGCGCGGCGCTGCGGGCGGCGCTCAACCCGGGCGGAGGCTCCGATGCCATGCAGGTGGTCGCGGGGATGCTCCACTCGGATCCCTCGCTCACCGATGCGCTCGATGGGCTCGCGGCCGGCGGCACGACTCGCATCATGGTGATCGCACTCGCGCCGCAGTATTCGCCGATCATCCTGGCCGGCTACGAGCGAACTGTCGCTGCCTGGAGCGCCACGCATCCCGACGTGGACGTGCACATCGCCGGCGCGTGGCATCTCATCCCGGAGTGGATCGAGGCGCTCGCCGAACGCGTGTCGGAAGCGCTTGCCGGCGTCGCCCCCACCGTCCGTTCCCGGATTCCGATCATCTTCACCGCACACAGCCTTCCCCGTCCCGTCGTCGATCGGGACCCCGGCTACATCACGCAACTCCGCGAGACGGCCACGGCAATCGCCACAAGGCTCGGCCTCGAACCCAAGCGATGGAGCTTCGCCTACCAGAGCGCCGGGCACACGCCCGAGGAATGGCTGACCCCCGACTTGAAGGATCTCTTCCCCGGACTGCGAGCCGAGGGGTTCACCGAGGTCCTGGTCGTGCCGCTGCAGTTCCTAGCGGATCACCTCGAGATCCTCTATGACATCGACATCGCCGCCGGGGAAGAGGCGACGGCCGCGGGCATGACCATGCATCGAATCGAGCTGCCGAACACCCAGCCGGCCTTCATCCGTGCGCTCGCCGCGGTGGTCGAGCGTGAACGCCACGGAGCTGCGTCAACCGCTGCCTCGTAACCGCGGCCGCCTGATGCGCCGTCAGACGGGGCGGCTCACCCCGATCGGGTTCGGGTAGCGGATGCCGTCGGAGGCCTCCAGGCGTACGGCGAGCGGGCGGAGCCGTTCGAACAGGACCTCCCGGGACGCGTCATCCATCGCCTCCCAGACCTCGCCCGCAAGCCGGTCGGTGGTCTCCTCAACTGCGGTACGCAGCGCCCGTCCGCGATCGGTGAGCGCTCCGCCCGCGTCGAGGATGCCGCGGCTGCGAAGACGGTCCACCCCCTGCTCCCACTCCTCTTCCGTCCAGCCGCGAAACCGCCGCATCGTTGCGGCGTCGTTCCCGCTGCCCGCGGCGATCGCGGTCACGAGCGATTCGAGTCCGTCGAGACCGTGAACGGTGAGTGCGGCGACGTGGCCGTCGAATCGATGCTCGCGCAGGAGCGTGCACGCGTGCCAGAGCTGGAGGTGCGGCAGTAGCGGCGTCTCGAGCGCCGCATGGGCCGCGAAGAGTGGGCGGCCGTCGCCGCGCAGGCTGCCGGCTACCTCCAGTACGCCGCGTGCCGCATCGGCGACTTCTGTGGATTCGACCTCGGCGCCCCAGAGGCGTCGCAGCGCGGCGTCCGCAAGCGCGACTCGCGCTGCCAGCGCGAGCTCGGGGTTCGAGTACCGCCACGCGTCAGGAATCGCCCGGGCGACCATCTCCGGCTGGAAGTTGTGAAAGATCGCGGTGACCACACTCGCGGGCACGGCGCCCATCGCCCCGGAACGGGAGGCGAAGTAGCCCATCCACCTACCCCGTAGCCCCGCCGCCTTGTAGTGCTCGGTCGCCTCCGGGACGAAATACACGATCGCATGGATGGGCTCGAAGAGCGTCCAGGCGCGGCGTGCAAGGCTCGCGGCATCACCGATCGTGCCGGCCATCAGCGATTGACTGCGCCTGCAGGCGTCAGGGTGCCGTGGAAGATCCCGGAGTGCGTGAAGGTTGGCGACGTCCCTGGGCTGAGCACGGTGCCGGTGAGCTCTGACGATGGCAGGAACTGCACGAAGCGGGAGTCGGCTCGCGCGGTATCGACGATCAACTTCTCGAGCACGCACGAGTTGTACTGGCGTGCGGTGGCCTCGAGCGTGTTCGCGTTGAGCACGACCTCCTGTTCCCAGACGCGTGTATAGCGGCGCACGCCCGGAATCCGGCTGAGCTCCGGAGTCAGACATTCGGCGGCGATCACGTTCTCGCTGCTCGCCCAGATGCCGGTTTCGGTGTTGACCACGAGCGTCTGATTGCCGGTCGTGTGGCCCGGCGTCGCGAGCAACGCGACCCCGGGTCCGATCAGCATGTCGCCGTCGATCGGGAACAACGCCTGCTGCGGCAGCGCTGCAAACGTGGACGCCTGATACCAGGGCACCTGCAACGGATGCAGCGCAGCGAGCGACTCCAGCTCCGCGCGTTGCACGATCAGGCGCGCATTCGGCAGCGCCGCCGGCACCGGAGCCGAGGGCGACAGATCATGAGCGGGCTCCGTTGTCCCGAGCCACCGGCGCACATCCTGCGTGTGCAGGTGATCGAAGGTGATCCAGTCGACGTCGCCGGACTCGATGCCGACGCTGCGCAGATGGCTCAGCACATCCCCGAGTGGTCGTGCGAAAGCGCGTTCGAAGGCCGCGGGCGTCGACTCGCTCAACCGCGCGAAATACGGTGTGCGGCGGGCAAGCTCCACATCGGTCGGCTCGAAGAGCAGCACGCGCGGCTTGCCGTCGGGCTCGCGCCAGCGCACCACGATCAGTCGGTGCGTCAAGGACAGAAATGGTGCCGGAGTGATCGCCGCGCGAAAGAGACCGAAGCGGGTGGGGTATGGCAGCGACACGAGGTCGAAGGTGCCGATCCAGTCCGGCATCCCGGTCGTCCGGAACCATTCTCGAAACCCGGGTGCCGCCTGACGTATGAGGTCGAGTTGACGACCCGGCTGCGGCTCGCGGGCGGCCGGACCGAAATGCGAGATCGTGTGGATCTCCCCGACCGGGGGTGGGACATGCGTTGCCATCGCGGTCCCCGGCAGTGTACGCGGTGGAGAAACCTCGGGTCGATATACTCGATTGCGGTGATCGAAGGAGCATCACGATGAGGCGTTGGGGACATTTCGTCTACCGCCGCCGCAGAGCGGTGCTCGCAGCGTCACTCGGGTGTTTCGTCCTCTCGATCATCGGGCTGCTCACCGGCGGCCAGCCGATCAATGCGAGCAACTACGACGTCGAGTCGGTGCGTGCCGTCAACCTGGAGAGTGCGCAACTGCCGTCGACAACAGGCTCGTCGTTCACGCTGATTCTCACCAGCTCACACCTGACATACGGCGCACCCGCGTTTGCGACAGCGGTCAACGCAGCGGTTGCGCCGCTGCGCACTGACCCGCGCGTGAGCGCGCTGGCCACACCGTTCACCGCTGCACCTGCGGCGAGCGCGCTGATGGTGTCCACCGACAAGCACAGCGTGCTGGTGCAGGTGGGCCTGAACATCGATTTCTCGCAAGCCCGTGCGCAATACGGATCGATTCGCGGCGAGGTGCAGTCGCCATCGCTCAGCGTGACCTCCACCGGCGACGTTCCGCTTGCCTACGACTTCGACACGTACCTCGCCAGCGACCTGCGCAGATCCGAGGTCGTGTCGCTGCCGCTGGCGCTCATCCTCCTCGTCATCGTGTTCACCACCGGCGTGGCCGCGCTGCTGTGCCTCGGTGTCGGAGTGTTCGCCGTGCTCGGTGGTGTTGGTGCGGCACTCGCGCTCGCGCATGCCATCGACGTCTCGACCTACGCGGTCAACGTGGTCACGCTGGTGGGGCTCGGTATCGCCATCGACTACTCGCTCTTCATCGTGACTCGTTTCCGCGAGGAACTCGCAGCCGGTCACACGGTTGAGGATGCACTCGCCACCACGATGGCCACCGCCGGTCGCGCGATCATGTTCAGCGGCCTCACCGTCGCGATCGGCCTGTCCGGGCTGCTCTTCTACACCGGGACCGCGCTGGTCTCGATGGGCGTCGCCGGCGCGATCGTTGTGGCCGTGTCGGTGCTGTACGCAGTCACCCTGTTGCCCTCGATGCTGGCAGTCCTCGGCCCGCGCATCAACAGCATCAGGATCCCCATCCTGCAACCCAAGCCGTTCGGCCAGGGCGCGTGGCATCGCCTCGCCACGTGGGTGATGCGGCGTCCCTGGACCGTACTCATCCCCACGGTCGCGGTTCTCGTCGTCGCAGGATCGCCACTCCTCGCCCTGCAACTCGCGAACAGCGACGTGAACCAGCTGCCGGCGTCGGCCGAGGCGCGCAGAGGGGCTGACCTTCTCCAGGCCCAGTTTCCCCAGGTCGGGCAGAACACGATCGCGGTGGTCGTTGACTTCGCGCATGGCGCGCCGACGAGTCCCGCCAATGTCGCGGCCGCATACAGCCTCGCGCAGCGGCTCTCCTCTCTCAAGGGCGTCACCGGAGTCCGCAGCTACGTCACGGGCGATCCTTCGCTCAGCCTCGCCTCGTATCAGACCCTGTACTCGCAGCCGAAGAGCGCACTGCCCGCGTCGGTGCAGTCGCTGCTCACCAACCTGACGGGCTCGAGCATCGCCGTCCTCGATGTCGCCAACCCGTACTTCGTCACCAGCGACCAGGCGCACAACCTCGTGCGCAACATCCGCTCCACCGACTCGGTGCCGGGAGCAACGGTCCAGGTCACCGGCGACACCGCGTTCGATATCGACCTCGTCAACTACATGATCGGCCACACGCCACTCGCCATCGGCTTCGTGCTGATCACCACCCTGATCGTGCTCACCATCCTGCTCCGTTCCCTGGTTCTGCCATTCAAAGCGGTGCTGATGAATGCGCTCTCGCTCAGCGCCGCGTTCGGCGCGCTGGTGTGGGTCTTCGACCAGGGACACCTGTCGAACATCCTCGGCTTCACCGCCGGGCCGCTCGATCCGACCATCCCTGTCTTGCTGTTCTGCGTCGTCTTCGGGCTGTCGATGGACTACGAGGTGTTCCTGCTCACCCGGATGCAGGAAGCGTGGGTTCGCACCGGCGACAACACAACTGCTGTGGCGGACGGGCTCGAGCGCAGCGGTCGCCTCGTCACCGGAGCCGCGGCGATCATGGCGTGTGTCTTTCTCGCCTTTGCGCTTGCGAGTGTCGTCACCATCAAATCCATCGGCGTCGGCATGGCGGTTGCCGTCATCGTCGACGCGACGCTCGTTCGTGCACTGGTGGTGCCGGCGGTGATGCGCCTGCTCGGCACCGTGAACTGGTGGGCGCCTCGCTGGCTCCGTCCTCCGGAGCCGGAACGCCAGGAGATCGCTCCAGCTGCCTGAGACCACACTGACCGCCGCCGCTCCCCGTCCGTCGCTTCGCGGATGGAGTCACCTCGCCACAATTCCACTCGCAATCGCCGGCGCGATCACGCTCGTCGCGATCAGCGGTGGCAACCCAGCCCGTCAGATCTCACTTGGTGTCTATGGCGTCTGCATCGTGCTGCTGTTCGCGGTGAGCGCCACCTACCACCGCGGGCCGTGGTCACCGCGGACGCGTGGCGTCTGGAGGCGTCTCGACCACGCGACGATCTTTCTCGCCATCGCGGGCACCTACACACCGGTCGTCGTCAACGTGCTGCGGGGCTGGCCGTCAGTCGTGTTGCTGGTGGTCATCTGGACCCTGGCGATCAGCGGGGTCGTCGTGGCGACCACCGGCATTCCACTGCCACGCTGGGTGACCGTGGTGCTGTATGCCGGCGTGGCTTGCACGGTCGTTTTCTTCCTTCCGGCGCTCGGGGACCGTATCCACGCAAGTGGTCTCCTCGTGCTGGCGATCGGCGGAGCGCTCTACGGTGCCGGGGCCTTCGTCTATGCATTCAAGCGTCCCCGGTTGTGGCCCAACGTGTTCGGATATCACGAGGTGTTTCATGTCCTCGTGATCGCAGCCACATCGGTCTACTTCGTGTTCATCCTGGCGACCGTCGCGCTGCCGCGGTAGTCGGATTTGGAGATGGCCGCACTGTGTAATCTCGCGGCCGTGGAACTTGTAACCAAGCCTCTTGGCGCCGAGACGTGGCCCGACTTCGCGCGCCTGGCGGACGACCACCATGGGGTCTGGGATGGGTGCTGGTGCCTCAATTTCCACGAGGAGGGTGCACCGCGCCTGCATACGCCGGAGGAGCGCCGGGCGCTCAAGGAAGCGAGGGTGCGGGAGGGCCGGGCGCATGCCGCGCTCGTCTACGACGGCGCGCAATGCGTCGGGTGGTGTCAATTCGGATCTCCCCAGGAACTGCCTCGGATCAAGCACCAGCAGGCGTACCGAAGGGCTCCAGACCCAGCGCCGGACTGGCGTATCACGTGCTTCTTCGTTGGCCGCACCCATCGGCATCGGGGGGTGGCGGAGGCAGCCCTCGCCGGCGCGCTCAAGGAGATCGCTCGGCTGGGCGGCGGCCTGGTGGAAAGCTACCCGGAGGACGCGGACGGGCGGAAGGTCTCCGGCTCGTTCCTCTATAACGCCACCCTGGCGATGTTTGAGGGGCACGGGTTCGAGCGCCGCCGGCGGTTAGGCAAGCACCATTGGGTGGTGACCAGACGCGTCTAAAGGAGTCGTGCAGTCTCCGGCCCCGCGACCCAGCGCTACTCGGCTACGGCCGCCGCAGCCTCAACAGGGACACGCGCACCGTTGGTCCCCTGCGCCTCGCGCACCTCGGCGAGGTACTCGTCGACGAGCTGACGTCCACGCTCCGGGTCGGAAACGGACGCCACAACGTGATACGCGGGCTCGTCGGGATCGGGACGCACCAGCACGAATCCGTCATCGACATACACCTTGATGCCGTCGACGAGGTCCACGGAGTCGGTGCGGTGCCGATCGAGAAGCAGGCGCATCACCCGTCCCTTCGCCTCCCACGGGCAGAACTCGGTGGCGGTGATGTATGCGACCTGCGGCAGCGCCGCGCGCGCCTGGCTCAACGGAATGCCGATCTTGGCGCGCAGCTCGAGCAGCTTCACGAGCGTGTACATGGCGTCAAAGGCGCCGAGGTGACCCGGCCACGCGAACCCGCCCTCACCGTCCGACGCGAGGCTGGTGCCCGGCGTGGTCGAGGCGCGCAGCACCGCTGCAGGCTCGCCGGGAGTGGCGCTGAAGCTGCCACCTTCCTTGCGGACCAGCTCACTGATCCACATCGGCGTCGCCGCCGGAGCGAGCACGGCTCCCGGATTCGACCGCACCCACCACGACGCGAGCACCGCCAGGCACTCGTGCGGGGTGAGCACCACGCCCTTGTCATCGATGATCCAGATGCGCTCCCCCGTCGGGTTGATCATGCAGCCGACGTCGGCACGCACCGTCTTGCTGATCAGCGCGGTCTCGTCGGGCACGGTGCGATGGTGCTCGCCCTCGCGCATGCCGGCGTTGAGCGGGATGGTGGTGATGCCGAGGTCGTTGAGGATCGTCGGCAGGACGGCCGACGCGTCGCTGTAGTCGTAGTCGATCAGGACGCGGAAGCCTGCGTTGCGGATGCTGTCCGCGTCCACCGACTTGAACACGTGCTGGATGTACCCGGGGATGGGCTCGCCGTACTCGATGTCACCCATCTCGTAAAAGCCGGCACGCCGGAAGTCCTCGCGAAACAGCAGGTTCTCGAGCTTGCGCTCGGCCCGCTTGTCGATCTGCAGTCCTTCGGTGTCGAAAAAGCGAATGTCGGCGCTGCGCTGGTCGAGCGGTGACACGAGCACGTGAATGCCCGCAGCGCATTCGGCGTCCAGCGTGGCCCACTGAGTCACCGGAACCGGCAGCTCGCGCACATCGCGTGCCTTGGCGCCGGCGCTGACGATCCCGCTGACGATGGCGCGCTTGATCATGCGGGACGAGCGCGCATGATCCTGACCGACGACGACGCACGCTCCCTTCGACAGGGTCGCGCCGAACGCCGCCCCAAGTCGCGCGCAGAACTCCGGCGTGAGCTCGACATTGATCAGTCCACCGAGCCCGTACGACGAGAACAGGCCGCTTCGCCACTCTCCGGCCCAGATCACCGACTCGTTCACGGTGGACCCGGGTTCGACGGTCTTGCTCGGCCAGATCTTGACACCGGCTCGAACCTGCGATCCCCTGCCGAGCACGCACTCGTCCGCGATCACGGAGTTCTCCTCGAGGAGCGAGTCGTTCTTGATGGTCACGTTGCGGCAGACGATCGCCTGGCGGAGCCGGCAACGCTCGCCGATGTACGAGTGCGGCCAGATCACGCTGTTGCTGACCTTGGTGTTGTCGTCGATGACGCTGTACCGGTCGATGACACCGTGCTCGTTGACGTGCGTACCGGCCTTGAGCTTCACCTCGTCGCCGATGAAGGCCGGGCCGTCGAGCTGCACGCCGATACCGATCTCCACGTTGTCGCCCATCCACACAGTGCCCTCACGGCGCCCCGAGATGTGGCAGCGAACCTTGCCGTCGAGCGCGTCCCAGTTCGCCTGCATGTACGACTGGATCGAGCCGATGTCGCACCAGTAGTCGTCGACCACGATGCCGTGAAGTGGCTCGTGACGCCGGAGCATCGTGGGGAAGACGTCCTGCGACCAATCGGCGTTGGAGCCCTCCTTGATGTGCTCGAGCACCTTCGGCTCGATCACATAGATGCCGGTGTTGGCGTGGTCACTGAAGACCTCACCCCATGACGGTTTTTCCAGGAAGCGCTTGATGTTCCCCTCGTCGTCGGTGACGACCACCCCGTACTCGAGGGGGTTCGGCACCGAGTGGAGCACGATCGTCGCGTGCGAGCCGCGGTCGGCGTGGGCGCGCATGACGGCGCTCAGGTCGATGTCGGTGAGCGCATCGCCGCTGATCACCAGGAAGGTGTCGTCGAGGAGGTGGGCGGCGTTGCGCACACTCCCCGCGGTACCCAGCGGCCGGTCCTCGACGACGTACTCGATCTCCATGTCGAGCTCCGAGCCGTCGCCAAGACGGTTGCGGATCTCCGCACCGAGGTAGGCGAGCGTCACCACGACCTGGGTGATCCCGTGCTCTTTGAGCAGACGAAGGATGTGCTCCAGCACCGGAGTGCCGACGACCGGGACGAGCGGTTTCGGAAGGCGGCTCGTCAGTGGACGCAGTCGCGCCCCTTCGCCTCCCGCCATGACCACTGCCTTCACACGGCCACCTCCTCGGCACCGGTCTCGTGGTTCAGATCATATGGTGCGAGGCGACGAATTACGCGCGTGAGCTTGCTCCAGCGGACGGCAGGATCACGCGCTGATGCAGGCACATGAAGCGGAGGCGCTCGAGCAATCCGTCGATGACGACCGGCCAGGCGAAGTCGGCGGCGTCGCGGCGAGCCGCGACGCGCAGCCGTTCTCCCAGCGCCGGCTGCTCGACGAGACCGCGAAGCGCGCTGGCGATCTCGGACGGATCGTCCGTCTCGATCACGATCGCGTTGCCGTACGGGCGGGCATACTCCTCGCCGGTCGCGCCAACCATCGCAACGCCGCCCGCGGCCATCGCCTCGAGCCCGACGAGCCCGAACGGCTCGTGCCCCGAGTTGGCGAGCACTGCCGACACCCCGACGTTGATCTCGGTGACCACCTGGTCGGGGAGGAAGCGGCGCAGGTGCACGATCGGAGCGCCCTCGGTCTCCGTGAGCGCGCGAACGATCCCGCCCACGTCGTCCACCGGTTCGTACCAGTCGGTGACCACCAGCCCGGACGCAGCCGCAAACTCGAGCACGGTGGCGCCATAGGGCTCGATGCCGCCGCGCATGAGCATGCGAGCCGGCAAACCGTCGGACCGCATCTCGGCGATGGCCCCGACCGCCTGGGTCCATCGCTTGTCCGGGCTGAAGCGGCCGATCTTGAACGTGAGACACGGCGTGCCTGCCGCAGCCCGGATGGCCTTCGGCGCCGACTCATCCACCGGGGCGAGCGCACCCTCTGGAATGCCGTTGGGGATGACCACCGGATTGACCCCATAGGGCCACATGAGGTGCTTCATGTATTTGCTGACGGTGGTGATCGACGCGACGAAGTCGAGCACCGGCCAGTCGATGGCCTCGAACCCGAACAGGTTGTTGGCGTTCCACAGCAGTACCGCGTTGCTGCGAAGTCCGAGGGTATGGAGGCGATCGCTCAGCGCCTTGCAGAACCATGCGGTGTGCCACTCCTCGCACAGGACGGCGGTGACTCTCCCAGCCTCTGCTGCTGGGCGCACGATGGTGTCGATGAGCTCGTCAGGGAGCGTCGCGGTGAGGTCGCGAATCTTCGCGAGCTCTCCCTCGTAGACACCGGCGCGGTAGCGATCGCTGAGCTGCTGAGACCAGCGGACGAGTTGCACCCCCTGATCGAGCTCGACCCCGGGCTTGTCCGGATCGCCGACGAAGACGAGCGTGGTGCGGTAGCCGAGCGCGGCGAAGGCGCGGCAGAGCTCGCGGGCGCGCACGCCGAGACCGCCGGCCTGGCTGTACTGATCGGGCCCTTCGAAGGACACCATCACGACGTCGAGCGTGTCAGGAGTGAACATTGCCGCACAGTGTGCGAAACCGGCCCACAGGGGTGCCGGCTTCGACTGGCACCCGATCCCTCATCGGAGCGTCGGTTGCGACCACGGATGGGGGCCGAAGCCCCCGATCCTGGTCACGAAAGAGGCGAAGGACCGGCTGGCGGGCGCCGGTTTCTCCGCCCAACGAAAGTGTCGCAAAGGGCTCGAACGTAGCCTCCGATGCTGAGACACAGATTCGTAACGGGAGGGGCACGTTGTCACAGACCAAGCAGCCGGGCAGCATTGCCGCCCATCACGAGCTCGCGCTCCGCCGTGGTGAGCTCAGCCTCCGCGAACGCGTCGATGTAGCGACGTGCGGGAAGCAGCGGGTGGTCGGACCCGAACAGCAGACGGTCCGCCCCGCACAGATCGGCGACCGCACGGTACGCGGTGGGCGCGTACAGGAACGGCCCCGCGGCGGTGTCGAACCAGAGCCGGCGGCACAGCTCGGCAACCTCGGGCATGTGTGCGTAGAACGGCAGGCCGCCGCCGAGGTGCGCGCATACCAGGCGCAGCTCGGGGTGGCGCAGGGCGAACGCCGCAACCCGCCCCGGGGTCGCCGTGCCCTTGCCGGGGTAGTCGTGGCCGACCGGCTCGCTGCAGTGCAACACCAGGGGAATCCCAAGCTCCGTGCACGCCGCCGCGACCTCGTCGATCGCCGCCGATTCGAGGTCGAATCCCTGGGCGTCGGCATTGAGCTCGCCGGCACCGCGCAGACCCGCCGCGGCGCAGCGCTGCAGCTCGGCGACGGCCCCGGGCCGAGCGGCGCTCACCGTCGCAAAACAGGTGAGCCGGTCCGGATGGTCGCGCTGCACGGCGATGAGATGATCGTTGACCTCCGCGCAATGCTCGGGATCGGCGAACGGCCAGCCGAAGCACACCGAGCGATCGATCCCGGATGCATCCATCGTTGCGAGCAGCTCGGCGGCGGTGACGATCGATCGGGTACCACGGTGACAGAGGTCGAACCAGGGGTCGAGCGCCGCGAGCCGATCCCTCGCGTCGCGCATGGCGGCGGGCAGGATGTGCACGTGGCTGTCGATGATCATCCGAGCCAGCGCCCCTGAGCGAAGATCCAGGTACCGGCGCACATGAGCACGGCGCTCGCGCCGAGCATCGCCTGCCGGACGCGTGGCACGCGCTGGGTCAGGTCGGAGATGAGCAGCACGGCCGGAAACAGGGCGAGGACGTAGCGAGGCTGGGAGCGCCAGAACGGCAACGATGCGGTCATCAACCACGCGATGGTGCAGTACAGAGCGAGCGATCGGGGAATTCGTGACGACATCCACATGCCGGCGCAGAGCAGCAGACCGAGCAGGCCGAAGGCCACCTCGCGGGCAAAGATCGATCGCGTCTCCCCGTTGAAGGCGGTCAACAGCGTGTGCCAGGTGGCCGCGAATCCTGTCCATGGCGCGGTCGGCTGCAGACCGAATGACGCGAGGCGGTCCGCGTGCAGCAGCGCCAGCGCGTCGCCGATGTGCATCTGCATGTAGAGGCCATAGAGCACGAGCGGCAGCGCCGCGAGCAGGACCGCGAGCATCTCGGCGCGCGGTCGCCACCCCGCTCTCCGAAGCAGTTCGAGAGCAAGTGCGGGGATCAATGCGAGTCCGGTGAGCCGGAATGCGCAGGCCAGCGCCGCCGCCACGATCGCCTTCCCGGATTCGCCGGCACGCGCGTAATACAGGCTCGCTGCGGCCGATGCGATGAAGGTGCTCTCGCTGAAGGGCGCGATGAGAAAGAGCGCCGTGGGAGCGAGCGCGACCAACCACACCGAGAACGTCGCCGCCGCCTGGTCGCGCTCCCCGAGCACCAGACGGCCGATGTACCAGAGCGCGATCGTCTCGGCAACCGCATTGACCAGCCAGGCGGAGGTGACGTCGTCACGCACCACCACCATCACCGCGCGCACCAGCATCGGGAAGCCCGGGAGGAACGCGTCGCGGTAGTCCAGATGCGCCGGGTACCCGTGCGCGGCGATCGACATGTAGCTGATCGCATCCCAGGCCACCAGGTGGTCGTGGATGCCGTTCAGCAACGGGGTTCCCGGGAAGTCGATCACCAGCACGGCGATGAACACGCCGAGCCAGAGCAGGCGTGACACGGCGACGGCCGCAAACGCAGTGGTCCACAGCGACGAGGCTGCCGGCCGCCGGCTCACCTGGGCGGTTCGAGCCCGTCGGTCATCGCCGGATCGTTGCGGAGCTCCCAGAGCTCGCGGAATGCGCGCAGCACCACGCGAATGTCGGCGCCGGTCGCGCGCCCGGTGGTGCGCGGATAGTGATGCACGCCCACGTTCATCAACCGGTATCCGCTGCGACGCGCGCGGACCAGCAGCTCGGTGGAGACCAGCGCTCCCTCCGCATGCAGCCCCTGCCCGACGGCGCGCGGGAACAGCTTGAAGGCGCAGTTGACGTCGCGCGCCGTCGGGCCAAACCCGAGCCGCACCAGCCGGAAGAATGCCTTGTGGTAGAAACGCCGGATCACGGTGTCCTTGCGCCGGATGCGATACCCGCAGATGACCCGGTCCGGCCCGTACAGCGCCAGAAGCCGGGAGATCTCGGTGGGATCGAACTGGCCGTCGCTGTCCATGAGGAACACCGCGTCGCGGGTCGCTGCTTCGAACCCGGTGCGCAGGGCTGCGCCATAGCCGCGATTGCGTGGATGCGACACCACGCGAACCTGCGAGCCGGGGTTGCCCAGCGCGCTCGACGCGCGGGCGGCCGTCGCATCGCTGCTGCCGTCGTCGACGACGATGATCTCGTGGTCGGCGATCCCGAGTTCGGTGAGCGCCGCGGCGGTTCGCCTGACCGTCTCGGCGATCACCGCCTCCTCGTTGTAGGCGGGAAGCACCGCGCTGATCGATGGATGCGCACCCGACACGTCAGCTTCTTCCCCGGACGTCGTAGACGGTGATGTGGTCGGTGCGCGCGACCACCGGGAGCCCTTGCTCGGCCCACCACGTGAGCCCGACGTTCGGATCGATCGCGCCCGGGTCGTTCAGCCGGTTGTCAATCTCGACGTAGCTGATGCCGTACCTCTCCAGCAGGCTGAAGACCGGGCACGCGGCCTGGCCCGCGGCGCAACCCGTGTACATGGTCTGGACGTCGTTGTAGCGCGTGTCGAAGGTGATGCCGTAGCTCCAGAGCCATCCGCCATACCCCATGACCCCGATGCGGCCGGCCGCCGCAAGCACCGGGTCGTTGGGACGGCCGAACGTCAGGAACACACTGCCTTTCGGGGTCACGGCGTCGATTGTCGAGGCAAGTTGGAGTTCCTGCGTGTTCGCAATCGTGTACGGACCCGTGATCGAGTCCTGCGGAGGTGTCCAGGGCAGCAGCCGGAGCACCACCAGCGTGCCGGTGAGGAGTACCGGCGCCACCATCACGATCGCCGCCACCCGTGGCCAGACGCGCCGCCACCAGTGCGCGGCGAGCGCGCCGATGAGCAAGGCCATGACCAGGTACCAGTACACGAGCATCTTCGTGTTGTCCCAATTCCAGGATTGAAAGACGACGAGGTTGCACGCCGCAAAGATGATCAGGGCGCCGAGGGTGAGTTCGAGGAGCGGCACCGGAAACACATGGGTCACCACACGTCCGACGTTCCCGCCGAGCAGGCGCACGGCGACGGCGAGCGCGACGAAGGCGAGGAGCGGGACCGCGATCCCGAGGTTGGCAAGCCAGAAGCCCCACCACTGAGCCGTCCCGACCATCCCGATCGCCTGGATCGCGCCGCCGAAGAGGTTGCCGATGGTGAGTGTGAGCCGTCCGCTCGGGTCGGCTGCTGTGCCGGCGTTGGCGAGCCATCCGGGCTCGAGCCATGGATACACGTTGGTGCCGTAAGGCGTCACCGAGGCGCCGTGCTGCGTCAACGCAAGCTGAGCGAGTCGGAGACCGCCGAGCGCGATGGCGACGCCCGCCAACGCGAACCACTCGCGCCGCCGCCTCCGCCACAGCAGCACGAACAGGAGAATCGAGAGCGCGATCAGCGTCTGGACGTGGACGGCCGGGAGCAGTCCGATCAGGACTCCGGCAAGCGCGAACGGCTCCCAGCCGGGGCCGTGCGATGACGCCCCCGCAAACACCAGCAGGAGCACCGAGATCGCTGCAGCGAACCCGAAGAGCAACGTGCGCTGCGGCAGCCACCATGCCATGAGCGGCGTGTACCACTGCATGTTGGTCAGTGGTGGGGTGCCCCCGTCGGACGGCAGCCCGTCATAGGCGCGGGGCTGCGCGGCGATCGTCCCGGGCAGGTCGTGCAACGTCCACCCGACAATCGAGATCCCTGTTGCCGGGTGGCCGACCACGTACTGCAGCGTGCATTGCGTTGCAGTGAAACCATGGCTGGTGCATGCATCCGAGAACGCGCCGACGAACCCCAGACCGCCGCCGATGAAACAGATGAGCACGGCGATCACACCCGCGCCGGTGCCGAGACCGAGGCGCCGCCCCAGTGCCACCACCAGCACGCCGATGACCACCATCAGCACGGCCCCCGGGATCGCCAGGGCCAGGCCGGGCGCCAGACCGAGCGTGACCAACGTGGCCGCATGGAAATCCGGGAGAAACGGATAGAGCAGTGCGGTGCCGCTGAAGAGCGGGTTGACCGGCGGGATGTTGCCGCCCTGCGCGAAGCTCGCGGCGGTGCTGAGGTGCTGCGACCAGTCCGCCCACACCGTCGGGTACCCCGCCTCGAGGCCACTCGCGTCCGAGTACACGGTGTGGGCGAAGATCGCGATCACCACCGCGGCACCGCCCGCGAGTGCCAGGATCGAAAACCACGGGATGCGCGCTGCCCACCGATCCCGCGACTCCACCCATGACGCGTGCCACGTCGCACGCGGATTGACGGTCAGCAACGACACGCCGAGAGCCACCACGAGCGTGAGCGCGGGGCCGGCCAGAACCGTGGCCGTGTTGAGGCCCGCGAGCAACGCCAGCACATACGTGGCGCCGGTACCGATCAGCAGCCCGCAGGTGAGCCCGATCACGGCACGTTCCACCAGGGTGAGATGAGTCCTCACGAGCCCTGCGAGCGCGGCGCCTGCCGCGAGCGTCAGGGCGGCGTCGAGGATGAGGAGAAAGGCGGTCACCCGACGTCGACCCACATCCTCGTCTGCTGGTCGGCCGACGTCTGCGGCATGGCCGTCCAGATCGGATAGAAGAAGATGAAGGCCGCGAGCACGGTGCCGATAACGGCGTACGCGACCGGCGCCAGCGAAACCTGCCTGCCACCGAAGCGGACCTTGACGCCACGGATCGCCGTGAGCGCGTACGCGAGCGCGAGCGCCGTGAAGAGGAGCATGCCGAGCGCGTGGTAGAAGAACAGCACGCGTCGCTCGTTTCCCGGCACCCACATCATCCACGACGCGATGTACCCGAGCACGATGAATGCCGGCACGAAGCGGCGCGAGATCACGGCGGAAACCGTGATCAACCCGGCATACACGACCATCCCGACGAAGGCGACGGCAAACCAGAACCCGGGCGTTGTCCGCGCAATCTCATACTGGGACGACGGTTGTTGATGGAACAGTGCGGTGAACTGCGCAGCCGTATACGACGTGTTGAAGTTGTTGGGGTTGTGATACCGGACCGCGGCCTGGTACAGCACGATCATCGCGATGAGCGAGCCGAGGCCGAGCAGCGCCACAAACAATCGCCACAACGTTGGTCCGCGGGTTGCACGCCAGACGCAGAACAGCAGCGCGAGGATTCCAAGCCACCAGATCGCGGGATTGCCCATGTCGGTGATCTCTGCGACCGGTCCGTTATTGGGCTGCGATGTCGCGTAGAAGAGGACCGGATGTTCCATGACGGGCCACGTCAGCCACAGCGAGGAGTACGGGTGGCTGTGGCACTCCTCGGCGTGATAGCGCAGCGACGCCGCGGTGATCTGCACGATGTTGTCGATGGCCTCGACGGGGTTCGGGACCGTCAGTGATCCGACGTGCATCACCGGGACGTTCAACGTCTTCGGGGTTCCGGGCAGCCCGCTGACCGCAGGGTTGCACCCGGTGAAGAAGTACACGTCCTGGTGCTGGATCGTCTCGTAGCGCGAGAACGACGCACCGAAGATGGCGAGCGCTATCAGCCCGGCGGCGACGTAGTGCAGGATCGCGCGTGAGCCGGCGGCGTGCCGCCACATGATCGTCGCGCCCCGTCCCGGGCCTGCGATGCGGCGCAACCAGGGGACGAATCCCGCGAGATATGGGGCGATGCCCCGCATCACGATCAGCCCGCCCGCAACCACCAGCGGAGCGAGTGCGGTGAGCTTCGCAGCGAAAGCGAGTCCCGCCACGCCGGCCATCACGTACAGCGTCGTGCGCCACTGGGCGCGCGTCCGCGCCTGCCAGTGCAGCAGGAAGACGTAATAGAACAGCGCCACGAAGAAGATCGCGATGATGTCGATCACCCCGGTGCGCGATTCGACGAATGCCAATCCGTCGAAGCACACGAAGAGCGCGGCGGCGACAGCGAAGAATCGGTCGCGCCGGAGGCGCAGCGCCAGCAGGTACATGAGCCCGACCAGCAGGCTCCCGAAGATGATCGTGCTCAGCCGCCAGCTCCAGCTGTTGAAACCGAAGATCGCGATCGGCGGCGCCATCAACAGCTTTGCGAGCGGCGGCTCGGGGTCGAAGTACGACTCGGCGGGTTGACGCAGGTCCTTGGCGGCGTCGACCGGGAAGTAGATCTCGTCGAAAACGTAGCCACACACGCTCACGTCCGTGTGGCTGACCCTGACGCCTGCGACGACTCCCGGTGGCCCGACCGGCACCGGCGTGCACTCGGCGCTGGATCCACCCGTGGTCGGGTAGCCGACTCCCAGGGCACTGACCGTCCCACCTCCACTCAGGAAATTCGGGAAGATCGGGCTGGCGAACCGGAGCCCAAAGGCGACGAGCACGAGCGCGATGACAGCGATGACGTCGAAGCGATCGAGGTCGAGGAACCCGCGGAGCCCTGCCCGTACCAGGGGCGGACCGCCGTCCGACTCCAAGTTGCTATGCTGTGAGTTCAAGACTTCCGCTGACATCTCTTCACAAGAATTGGGAGTTCCTTTACTGCTATCCTGAGAAGTGAGGGTTACAGTCAAGGCCGCAGCCCGAAGGCTGCCCACGTGTGAAACTCATTCCCTTCCTGAAAGGCCGGAGGGTTCCCCCTCCGGTCTTTTTTTGCCCAGCGACGGTCACAAGAGGCCCAATCGCCGGTCGCGATCTCGAAGGAGTTGGCTCACGCGAGGGATGCTGACATAGGCGTCAGCCCCGCGGACGCTCGGCCTCAGGCGGCGGTTGAGATCCGGTGTGCGCCGGTGGGAGCGATCGCGAGCATGCGATCGATGGCTCCGCGCGCCTGGGCCGCGATGCCCGCGTCGACGGTGACCCGGGGGGCCATGAGCTCGAGGGAGCGGGCCACCTTCTCCAGCGTGATCTTCTTCATGTACGGGCAGACGGCAGCCTCGGACGCCGCGAGGAACCGTTTGCCAGGCGATTGTTCCTGCATGCGGTGGAGGATGCCGACCTCCGTGGCGACGATAAAGGTGCTGGCGGGTGATTCGGCGGCACGCCGGACCATGCCCTCGGTCGAGGTCACTACCGTCGCTGGGCCGGCCAGGTCGCCGGAGGACATGCGATACATCGTCGACGAGGTGCACCCGCACTCAGGGTGGATCAGCAGCTCCGCGTCAGGGTGCTCGCGTCGCATCGCGTCGAGCCGCTCCGGGACGATCCCGGCATGCACGTGGCACTCGCCCATCCAGACGTGCAACCGGCGACCCGTGACCCTTTCCAGGTGGGCGCCGAGAAACATGTCCGGGCAGAAGAGGATCTCGCGCTCGAGCGGGATCGACCGGATCACAGCCTCGGCGTTCGACGAGGTGCAGCAGTAGTCGGAAAGGGCCTTGACCTCGGCGGTGGTGTTCACGTACGAGACCACGACCGCCCCCGGGTGCTGGGCTTTCCAGACGCGGAGCTGATCGGCATCGATGGTTGCGGCAAGCGAGCAACCGGCCTCGAGATCGGGCAGGAGCACCGTCTTCGTCGGCGACAGGATCGCCGCTGTCTCGGCCATGAAGTGCACCCCGCAGAAGACGATCACCGCGGCGTCGGTGGCGGCGGCCTGCTGGGAGAGCCCCAGCGAGTCGCCGACGAAGTCCGCGATGTCCTGGACCTCGGGGCGCTGGTAGTTGTGGGCCAGGATGACCGCGCTGCGCTCGCGTCGTAACCGCTCGATCCTATCGAGAAGCTCGGCCCGGCCCTCTGTCGCAACGTCCCGCTCTACAGTGATCATCCCGCCACCTGTCCCCGTTTCCGGGGGTCTGTGGATTTAGGTCAGATTGACCTAAGCAAGTATAGCAGGCTGAGGAGGACTGCCAACGAGCGGTTCACAACGCAGGTCCTTCGTCTACCGTGGTGCCGTGACGGTGATCGGGGTCGTGGTCCGGCCGAGAAGCACCTTCGCCGAACTGGCAGGCTCACCGCGGCTCGCGCTCGGGTTGGCGGCGGTCGAAGGGAGCGGGATCGTCGCTCTCATCCTCGGGCTCGTCGCCAACCGGATCGGGGGTGGCGGCGGCCCCGGAACGGTCGCGTCTCTGCTCCTGCCCCTGCTGTTTCTCGTCTACTGGGGTGCCGCCGCGCTGATCATCGACGCAGCTTCGGGTCTCGCGGGCAGCGGGGGCCGGTGGCGTCAGTACCTCGCCGTGAGCGGGTTCACATTCATTCCATGGATCGCCTACGCGGTGCTCGCCGTGATCGAAGCGGCAGCCGGCGCCGGCAGCGTCGCCGAGTCGGTGCTCGCGTGGCTGACGCTGCCGTTGCTCGCCTGGTTCCTCTACCTGACGGCTCTCGCGGTGTACACCGTGTTCGACGTCTCGCCATTCGTCGCGGTCGCCCTGGCGATGCTGCCTGACGCGGTGCTGCTGTTCATCCTGATCGCCCTGCTCGTCGTGGTCAGCGTCTGAGTGTTTCGCGCGACGACCGACAGCGCGTTCTGGCGCAGTCGCGGCGTGCTCATCGGGACGGTCGCGGCTGCCTATCTCGTCCTGGCGGTGCTGCTGTGCATCAACGCCTGGCGCGCGCCGTCAGCGATCTACATCGGCGAGGGGCCCGACCCGGTCGGCCAGATGTGGGGGATCGCGTGGGTGCCGTACGCGGTCAGCCACGCGCTGAATCCGCTGTACACGCACTTCCTCAATCAGCCGGCAGGCACCGACATCCTGTGGAACACCCCGACGGCGGTGCCAATCTTGTTGTTCTGGCCGGTGACTGCGCTCTTCGGGGCGATGGTCACTTACAACCTCGTGATGACGCTGAGCCTCGCGCTGGCGTCGTTGTTCGCGTTTCTTGCCATCCGGCGGTGGGTGCCCGGCAGCAGCCTCGCCGCGGCGGTGGGGGGACTCCTGTACGGATTCTCGCCATACATGACCGGTCAGCTCCTCGGCCACTACAACCTCGTGCTCTCCGGGGTGACGCCGCCGCTCGCGCTGATACTCGCTGACGAGATCCTGATACGGCAGCGATACCGGCCGCGCACCCTGGGGTTGCTCGCCGCCCTCCTCGCCGTCGTGCAGTACTTCATCGCTCAGGAGTTCCTGCTCACCGAGGGGATCGTGGTCGTCATTCTCGCCGTGGTCCTCGCGGTCACACATCGTGATGCCATCCGCACCCACATTGGGTTGGTCGGGCGCACCATCGCCTGGGCGATTCCTCCCACTGTGCTGGTGCTTGCGTACCCGATATGGCTGCAGTTCTTCGGGCCTGATCATGTCTTCGCGAGCACCGCCATCCACGGCACCGACATCTACGTCACCGATCCCACGAACTTCGTGGTGCCGACAGTTGCGCAGCTGATCGCACCCCCGTTCGCGACCGGCATCTCTTCGCATTTCAGCGGCAACGCGTCGGAGTGGGACGCCTACCTCGGGATACCGCTCATCGTGTTGCTCGTCCTCGCGACAGTGGGCTTCTGGCGGGTTCCGCAGATCAGGACGGCGGGAATCCTTGCAGTGGTCATCGCGGTGCTGTCGCTCGGTCCGCACATCAATGTGCATGGCCACCCGCTGCTCGCGCTGCCGCTGCCATGGTGGATCCCGGCGCACCTCCCGGTGCTCGACGACATCCTTCCCAATCGTCTGATGGTGTACGTCGACCTTGCAGCGGCGATCATCGTCGCATTCACCCTGCGCATGCTGTGGCTCATGCGGACCAGGCCCCTGTTGAACGTCGCCGTTGCAGCTGTCGTCCTGCTCCCGCTCGTGCCGACGCTGCCGGCTCCGACGACGAACCTCACCACTCCGATAGCGTTCGCGTCCACGGCACCCGCGACGATCGCTCCGGGGGCCACGGTGCTGTTCGAACCCTTGCCAAGCAGCGACTATCCCCGCGCGATGCAATGGCAGGTCAGCTCCAGGTTCACCTTCGCGATGATCGGTGGATACATCGCGGGTTCGTACGCGCCGGGTGTCGACACACTGCAGGAACGCATTCATTCCATTGAAGCTGCGCAGCCGGCGGACCTCTCGGAGAACGATCGCTTCGACATCTTCCAGCGACTGTTGGCTCTGGGAGTCAACGATGTCGTCGTGGGAAGTGGCGCGAGCCCGGGCACGGTATCGCTGTTCATGCAGGTGTTTCGTGCGCCGCCGGCCGAGTTTTCCGGCTTCCTCGTCTGGCAGGTGGCCGTGTACCACGCGTGACCGCGCGACGCCGATCGGGTGACAAGCAGTGACCAGCACCCGGCTTCGCGCCTATTCTGTGCCGGTGACTCCCGAACGGCCGCGTGGCGGCGCGCCAGTCGTCAGCCTCGTCGTCCCGACGCGCAACGAGGTGAACAACGTCCAGCCCCTGGTCGACCGAGTCACAGCGGCACTCGCCGCCACGACGTTCGAGATCTGTTTTGTCGACGACAGCGACGACGCGACCGGCGATCTGCTGCTTGATCTGTCCTCGTCGAACCCGTCTGTCCGCGCGCTGCTGCGCCAGGGGGCCGACCGCAAAGGCGGCCTGAGCACAGCCGTCGTCGCGGGGCTGCACATGGCCCGAGGGCGGTACGTCTGCGTCATGGACGCCGACCTGCAGCATCCGCCGGAGCTCATCCCGCTCCTGCTCGCAGAGGCTGAACGCGGCGCGGATCTCGTCATCGCGAGCCGCTATGCGCCCGGAGGGAGTCACGAGGGCCTGGGAACACCGCTGCGCCGCCTGGTCAGCCGCGAGGCGACATTCGTCGCCCGGATGCTCTTCAAGGAGGCGCGTCAGAGCTCCGACCCGCTCTCCGGGTATTTCCTCTGCCGGCGCGCCCTGATCGACGGCATCGAGTTCCGGCCGGTCGGCTTCAAGATCCTGCTCGAGCTCCTGGTCTGCGTCCCGGACCTGCGCGTCGTGGACGTCCCGGTGACCCAGGCGTCTCGGGGCGAAGGGGTGAGCAAGGCCACGGCGCGCCAGGGGCTCCTGTACCTGCGTCACCTCCGATCGCTGTTCTTCGACGTCCCGGGGTCGGCACGGGTGTGGAAATTCGGGCTGGTCGGGCTCAGCGGGTTGTGCGTGTTCCTCCCGGTGCTCGCGATCCTCGCGGGGGTTGTCCGCCTCAACCCGCTCATCGCGTTCGTTCCAGCGTTTGCGCTGAGCGCCGCCTGGAACACCGCCATGAACTGGCGGCTCACCTTCGGCGATCAGCGCCGCGGCGGGCGCGGGCCCCGGCACTACCTCGAATTCGCACTCCTCAGCGGGTGCGTCATGTTCTGTGTCTTCGCTGTGCTGATCGACATCGGGGTCCCCAGCGTCGTCGCGGGCCTCGCCGCCGCCCTCGTCGCGATGCTGCTGAATGGCCTTGTCAATCGCGCTCACCTGCACCACACCCCGTCGATGTGGGCGTCGGTGGCGATCGACCACGGCGTCCAGGGCGGCCTCGCCCGCCTCGCCGACGAGGTCGGTGCCGACCGCGCCTACGTGCTCCCCGCTCGCGGCGACTCGTCGTCCGGGCTGCCCGAGGGTCTGCTTGCCCACGTCATCGCCCACCGGCGACCGGTTCTGATCACCGAGGCGGCGTCATACCGTGCGCAGCGGCGGTCCAACATCGAGACAGCCTCGCGAATGCTGCTTCCGGTGGTTCGCGGGGACCAGGTGGCAGCGGTCGTCGTGTGCGAGCGCTTCGCCCCCGGCGGGTTCGACGCGGCGGCGCTCGAGACGGCCACACTCGCGGTGGCGGCGATCGAGCCGCTGCTCACCGCTGCTTCGAGCGATCAGCCCGAGCGGCCCGAGGTTGCTCCGGCGCGAGCCGCGCCCGGACCGGCGAGGTAGCTCCGACGGCGGCGGGGGCGCTCGTCTCCGAACGCAATCGTGGCCTGGCTCGCCGGCGGGACGCCCGCCGCCCGGCGCTGTGCGTCCTTGGCATCGTCGCCGCCTGCGTGCTGCGAGCCGCCGCCGGCGCACCGGACACCGCAGCATCAATGCCGGCCGGAGTCGTGTTCGCGATCGCGCTCCTGGCGGTCGCTTCTGCCGCCGGTTGGCGTCCCGGCCGGCCGGGACTGATGGCGGTCGGGCTCGGCGCCGCCGGAGGCGGGGCACTCATCGCCGCCTGGCTGCTCTCTCGCGGCTCGTTTGGCATCCACGTCGCGTCACTCAACGCAGGGCTCGCCCTCTGGACTCCCGTGGTAGCGCTGGTCGCCGTGGCCGAGGAGGTCGCGATCCGCGGCGCGCTGTTCACCATGCTCGCCGACCGGTACGGAGATGGCGGAGCCCTGGTCGCGACCACCCTGCTGTTCGCCGCGATACACGTTCCGCTATACGGGGTGGGATCGCTCCCGCTGGACCTGGCCGCCGGGCTGCTCCTTGGCGGTCTCCGCGTCGTGAGTCGCGGTGTGCTCGCGCCGGCCATCGCGCACGTGATTGCCGACCTGGCCGGCGGATGGTTGCTATGAGCCGCCGCCGCGGGTGGCTGGTGATCCTGGTGTCGATCGTTGCCCTGACGCTGGTCTCGCGGTTCCTCCCGAGCGGGTCGCCGCCGATCTATGACGGGCAGTGCATCGCCAACCCGTACGAGACGCTCGGCGGCGCTCCCGCCCCGCAGCCGGCGACCAAGACCTTCCCCACATCCAAGACCTTCCCACCCTCGGAGGTGCTGACGGGGGAAACGCCGCCCCAGGCGCAGATCCTCATGGAGGCGGCCACCTTCGACAACTCGACGCCGGTGACCGTGACCATCACTCCGGTTCCGGCGCCCGGAGTCAAGCCACCGAACGGCACCATCGAAGGCAACGTCTACCGGTTCTCGGCGGTGAACGCGTCCGGCACCGACCTCGAACCCTCGCCGTCGCTCCCGGTGTTCATCATCCTGCGCGGGCTGACATCGTCGCCGGCGCCCACCATCGATCGGTTCGACGGGACGTCGTGGGCACCGATCTCCACGCTCAACGCCGGCTGCGGCAACACGTTCGAGATCACCTCGCCCCAGCTCGGTGAGTTCGCAACCGTGAAGCCTGGGTCGGGCGCACCGACACCGCAGCCCGCAGGCGGTGGGATCCCCGCAGCGGCGATCGTCGGCGGCCTCGCGTTACTGCTGATCATCGCGGTCGTCGTGCTCTTCACCCTTGACCGCAGGCGCGGCGCCGCTCGCTGACCGCTTCCGGGGATTCGTCAGGTGCGAAGTCGCGGTGCTCCGAGCCAGCTCTCCATCTCGATGAGCCAGCGTTCCCCAGGGGGGCCCATGCCGGCGCCCGGTACGCCGAGGCGCTGCAGCAGGCTGCGTCGCCCGCCGAGCCGCACGGTCAGGTGGTGGGGCAGCGACGCGAGATCCTGCGCCGTCTCGAGTGCCGTGTCCTGATCGTCCGCAAGGGCATCGACGAGTCCGAGTTCGATCGCCCGCGTCCCGAGCCACACCTCACCTGTCGTCACGCGGGCGAGGCCTGCGTCGTCGAAGCCGCGCGCAGCTCGCACCGCCGAGGTGAAGCGCCGGAAGATCGCGTCGACGAGCTCTCGCTCGTGTGCCTCGTCCTCCTCGGTGGGTTCGCGCCACGGCGCGCCGAGGTCCTTGAACGGCCCGGTCTTGGTGACGAGCACCCGCGCGCCGGCGCGGCGAAGTGCGTCCACCACGACCGGACGGACGCTGATGACGCCGATGGAGCCGACCAGCGCGCTCGGAAACGCGAGCACCCGCGTCGCCGCGCACGCCAGGAAGTACGCGCCGGACGCGCCCACGCCCTTGATCCATGCGACCACCGGCTTGCGGGCTGCGAGCCGGCGCACGGCAACGTAGAGCTGCTCCGAAGCGATCGCGGTCCCCCCGGGCGAATCGATCTCGAGGAGGACTGCGCGGATCCTCGAATTCCGCCGTGCCTGACCGAGCGCGTGGATCAGGTCATCCGTGCGTGTCGCGCCACCGATGGCGCCACGGACCTGGACGACGGCGATCCGCCGTCGGTCGGTGATGCCGGCGAGTCGGTCCGACAGACCGCGCTCAGAGATCACCGCTCCATGCTAGTCGGCGCGCACTCCCGGTGGTCAGACCCTCGTGGTGACTGCCGTGGTCCGTGTTCCGGTCAGTGCTCGCCGGCACCACGCGCGGCCACCGCCTCGCGCAGCGTTGCGGTCACGGTCTGGCCGCTGACGTCCACGACCAAGCCGATGGTGTCGCCGTCATCCCAGCCGCAGAGTGACACCGTGGTGAGTGGAGCAGGCCCGCTCGCCGGAGAGCAGATGAAGTTGGTGCCACTGGTCGTTGTGTTGATTGTCTGGGTGCTGTTGACCGTCACGCCCTGGGATTTGAGCCCATTGCTGAAGTCGGTGAAGAACTGGTTGGTGCTTTTCTCGATGTTCGGCCCCTGCGCCAGCAACACCACCAGCGTTGCGCGCCCGGCGTCGCCGTAGACGCCGCTGACGACATGCGTGGCGCCGTACGCCTGCATGACCTTCTGCATCTGCTGAGTCACTGCCGTCGCCGCCGGCGTGTGAATCGCGGCGAGCGTACCGACAGCTGACGGTGTCGTGATGGTGTGAGCGGGATGTGCAGGTCCGGCGAACCATTCGTAGCCGGCGAACCCGAGGATGCCCACGAGGACCACCGAGAGCACGAGTCCCAGCAGCTGCCGGCTGGAGAGATGCCGGCTTTTCGGAGCCGCGGGCACCGTCCATCCGGATCTGTCTCGGTCGGCGTTGGGGAGCGGTCTCGTCTGCCAACCGGGTCCATCGGTCTCGGCGCGGCCGCGGTTCGACGCGACGGCATCGTCCCGGCTGCGGATGTTCCATCCGCTGCCGCCCGGACTCGTCGGGCCGCCAACGTCAAGGGACTCGGGGCGGACGCCGATGCCCGGTGTCGAGAGCCGCTGCTGACCGACGCCGAGCGATGCCGGCACGGCCTCGAACGCCGGCAACTTGAATGGAGGTCCCTGCGCGGGCGGTGGGGGCACGGGCGCGGATGTTTTGAGTGTTCGCGGGTCGGGCGTCATGCGCGGCAGGGGTACCCGAGGAGCGGCCTCGAAGGCAAGGTTGGGGCCACCCGTCTCCCGCACCGGTTCGTGGGGAGCAGGGGCGCGTTCGAATTGCGCCGGGTCCTGAACCTTCTTGAATGAGAGGGGAGTTTCGCCGCCCTCCCCGTTGTGCTCGGTCATCGTCTCCATCCCGCAAAGCGCGCGGCGTAACAAATCGAGATGCCCGCAGCCTATGACGGCGGTCAGGCCCGGCACGAGGGATGTCAGGGCACTGCTGCCGGAGTGTCACGGATGTGTCACGCCGCGCCCACGGCGGGTGGCGCCCCAATTCGACGCGTCAGCGGTAATCGTGGGAACCGGGAAAACCGGTGTCCGAGGACCTTGGCCCTGGGCGCGTGATCGGGTTGCCGTCGGGCGTGAGTGCCGTCACGGTCTCGACCAGCACGTTGACCCGCCCGTGCTCGACCTGCAGCCTGCCGTCGACCATGAGCAGGGGATGCCGGCTCACCTCGAGAGTCCGCTGCACCACTGGGGGACGGAAGACCAGGTCGAGATGGGCATCCTCGTCCGCCAGGGTGAAGAACCTGAAGCCACGAGCCGTCGACGGCTGCTGGCGTGTGATCACCAGGCCGGCGACGCGGATCCTCGTCCCGTCCACGAGGTCGCGCACCTTGCCGAGCGGCACGCAGCCGAGCGCGGTGAGCCGTTCGCGCATGAAAGACACCAGGTGGGGGCCGGTACTCACCTCGGTGAGTGCGTACTCGGTGTTCACCCGGGTGCGCTCGTCCATCTCCGGCAGCGGCGGTGGTGATGCCGTAAGCGATACCAGGGGCGGCACCGGGTCGGTGCTTGGATCGTGCGGTGCGTGCGGCGCGTCGCCGAGCCGGTTGCCGGCGATCGCGCCACTGCCCCGCGGAGGCCCGATTACCACGGCCGCGGCAATCACGGTCTGATCGGCAGGCGCGACCGTCGCGCGACGGCGTTTTCGCGGGGGCAGCGACTCCTCGGTCTCTTTCAGCGTCCAGAGCAGCTGACGGCGCGAGCTGCCGGCGGCCACGGCATCAAAGGCGCCGACGCGGATGAGGTTCTCCATCGCAACGCGGGGCAGGAGCGTGTGCTTCCAGAACGCGTCGACCGAGGTGTTCGCCCCGGCCACCACCGCGTCATCGCACGCAGCCCGTGCGGACGGGCCCAACCCGTGCACGTATGCGAACCCAAGCCGTATCCCGAACTCCGCCGGTCCAACAGCCTCGACCAGGCACCGCGCGCGGCTTCTCGTGACGTCGACCGGCAGGATCTTGACCCCGTGCCGCTTGGCGTCGTCGACGAGGACCGACGGATGGTAGAAGCCCATCGGTTGGGCATTGAGCAGCGCGCATGTGTAATGCGCGGGGTACGTCATGCGCAGCCATGCGGTCTCATATGCGGTGCGCGCGAACGCCGCGGCGTGTGACTTGCAGAAGCCGAACTCGGCGAAGCCGGCGACGCTCTTGAAGATCTGCTGCGCCACCGGCTCATCGAGGTCGTGCTCGACGCAGCGCCGGATGAAACCGTCACGGAGCTCCTCCATCTCCACGCGTGAGCGATGCCGGTTCATCGCACGTCGAAATCGATCCGCCTCCCCCGCGGTGTACGCGGCGATCTCCATGACAATGCGCAGGATCTGCTCCTGGTACAGAACCACCCCGCAGGTTTCAGCCAGGATCGGCTCTAACTTGGGATGCAGATAGGTCACCGGCTCGAGCCCCTGGCGGCGGCGGAGATAGGGATGAACCGCGTCGCCCTGGATCGGACCGGGGCGGATGATCGCCACCTGCACGATCAGATCGTTGAAACAGCGAGGCTGCGACTGCCAGAGGGATTGCTGCTGAGCCCGCGACTCGATCTGGAACAGCCCGATGGTGTCGACCTTGCAGATCACGTCGTAGACGCGCTGGTCTTCCAGGGACAGCGCATCGAGATCGGGCCGCTGCCCCGTGGTCTGCTCGATGAGGCCGAGGCACTCCGCAATCGCCGACAGAGTTCGCAGCCCGAGCAGATCCATCTTGATGAGCCCGAGATCCTCGACGTCGTCCTTGTCGAACTGCACCACGACCCGTCCCGGCATGGTTGCCCGTTCCACCGGCACCACATCGACGAGCGGTTCACCGGTGACGAGCATCCCGCCGACATGAATGCTCAGATGCCGAGGCGTGCCCTCGATGCGTCTCAGGATTTCGAGGAACTGCTGCCACGCGTGATTCGACACCGCGCCGGCCGGTGTCGTCGGTGTCGACACATCGACGGCCGGTGACGTTGATGCATGCACATCGACGGCCGGTGACGTTGATGCATGCACATCGACGGCCGGGTCCTGTCGTCGCGGGGGCCCCTCCGTCCCGGCTTCCGTGAACCCGCCGGGCCGGCGCCCCCCCGCAACGCCACCCGGCCTCGTGGTGCTTGCAACGCCATCCGGCTTCGTGGTGCCTGCATCGAAGTCATTCGGCGTCGTGGTGCCTGCATCGAAGTTATTCGGCCTCGTGGTGCCTGCATCGACGCTGTCATCCGGTCTCGTGATGCTGGCTCCAGCCGACGTCAGCGTCGATTCAATGTCGGCGAGGTACCAGCTGTCCGTGTGCGTGCTGAGCTTGTCGATCACGGTCTCCGGGAAGCCCATTGCGGCGCCCACCTGGCGGATTGCCATGCGGGGGCGGAAGGTCACGACGTTGGCCACCATCCCGGTGCGATCGGGGCCGTACTTGTCGTAGACGTACTGGAGCACCTGCTCGCGGTGGTCGGTGGAGAAGTCGATGTCGATGTCGGGCGTGCCCTGGTGATCCTCGTGCAGGAATCGCTCGAAGAGCAGGTCGTGCGCAACGGGATCGACACGCGTGATGCCGAGCAGGTAGGCGACTATCGAGTCCGCGGCGCTGCCGCGTCCCTGGCCCGGGATGCCGTGCTCGCGGGCGAATCGCATGATGTCCCACGTGATCAGGAAGAACTCGGCGAGACGGGTCTTCTCGATGACGTCGAGCTCGCGCTGCAGCCGTGCGGCGACGGCGCGAGTCATGGGGTGGTACTTGCTCTGCACCGCCTCCTGACAGAGCCGGTAGAGCACGGAGAACGGCGTCTCCCCTTCGGGCACGGGGTAGCCCGGGAAACGCACGTCGCTGAAGTCGAGCGATACCTCACATGCGGCGGCGAGACGCGCTGTGTTGTCGAACGCCTCGGGGAGGTCGGGAAGCAGCGCGCGAAGCTCCGCCTCACTATGCAGACGATGCTCGCTGTTGGGCAGGAGCAGACCGTGCGCCGCAGCCTGGTCGAGGGTGGTGCGATGACGGATCGCGGTGAGCACGTCGAGGAGTGGCTTGTCGCCGGCGGTCGCGTGGTCCGGGGTGGCACTCGCCAGCAGCGGGATGTCCGCAGCATGGGCGATCGCCGCGCATTCCGCGACCAGCCAGCGGTCGGCAGGATGCAGGTGATTGCTCACCAGCATCGCCGTGCGCTCGCGCCCGAAGCAGTCACGGGCTGCCTGCGCGTGACGCAATGCCTCGCGCCGATCACCATGAACCAGCGCATCGACAACCGCACTCCGCGACCCACCAATGATCGCGATGCAATCGTCGAGCTCACCCGGATCAACACGCGCCGGCTCACTTTCATCGAGCAACGTCGAGGATGGCAACCCCGGCCACCCAGCCGGGAAAGGTCCCGCCGTAGGCCGAAGCGCTGCCGGCCGCTCGGGCGGCGACACCGTAGGACGCCGGAATTGCGAAGGATGCGGGCGGGAGACTATCGCCCGAGGAGATCCGGACGGGTGACGTCGCGGGGGGACGCCGCCCGTGCGAGTTGACCCGAGCACGGGCGGAGGGGTCCCCGCGACGGCAGGACCCGTCCGGATCGCACGCGCGCGGCCGTAGTCACCCATCCCGTCGATCACCAAGCGCGGCTGCCCCTTGACGCCGGCCAGCTGCGCAGCGCTCACCGCTCGGCACAGCTGGCGGTACCCGGTGCGGCTGCGTGCGAGGAGGCGAAGTCGCGAGCCGCCTGCGAGTTCCAGCTCGGTTCCGATGATCGGGTGGATCCCCTGCGCTTTCGCCGCCTGGATCAGCTCGACGGCTCCGTAGAGGCCGTTGCGATCACAGAGACCGAGCGCCGAGATCCCGAGCCGGGCAGCGGTCTCGACCATGCTCTTGGGCGAGGCGGCCCCTTCCAGGAAGGAGTAGTGGGACCGGGCGGCGAGTTCAGCAAACCCTGACATGGGCACTCGGTGGCGGCTTGACAACTACTACAATTTTGTGTAACTATTGGTCACGTCAGCCCACCACCACACAGGGCACCAGCGGGTGCCCACCTCAGGCCTTCTCCCCTTCCCCGGCCGCCGGTCCCCCTCGACCGGCGGCCACCAGGGAGGGGCGGCGCACAGCTCAGTCATAGCGGCGTTCCTGATGCCACGCACCGGTGTCGCGGTCCCGATAGAGGTCGACGCACTCGCCGTCGTTGAGGAGACATCGCACGTAGTCGCGACCCACGGGGATCCGCCACCAGTCGGTTTCCACTCGCCAGGTGTTCACCACCTCGGCCACCCGCACCCATGCCGCCCCGCTTCGGAGCGCGAGCGGCAATCCGTCCGCGCCGGTGCGGACCTCGGCGATCCCCTCGAGCAATTCGGTCACCGTGCCGCCCCTGCCACCACCGGCGCTTCCCAGGTGAACCGGCGTTCCGGAAGGTCGCCGGGGTCGAGCGCCAGCCTGGGGCGGCGGACCGTGGCGGCACCGAACCGGCTTCGGAGACGATCCGCCGTGGCGACCACCGCCTCTCGGGCGCCATCGCCCGGGCGCAACAGATCGGTCTGCCGTCCTGCCGCCGGAGTCAGTCGGGTCACCCCGAGCCGGACGGCAGCAACCGGCGCCTGCGGCTTGAGCTGACTGAGGAGACCGAGCGCCACCGTCCAGAGTTCGACCCCGTTGCCCGAGGGGGCCGCGGGCACCATCGAAGCCGAGATCGCCTGGTGTTCCTCGATCTCGAACACCACGCTCACCTCGGCGGCCGCCAGAGCCTCGGCGGTGAGCCGGCCGCCCAGCGCCGTGGCGCACTGCCGGACTCCCCGAAGCAGGATCTCGAGATCCCCGGTGGCCCCGTCGAGCACGAGCCGCTCGCTCCACGCCCGCTGCGCCGGCACCGGGTGGATTCCGCCGCTGTCCTCGCCACGCGCCAGCCGGTGCAACCGGAGCCCCTCGGGACCGAACTGACGCTGCAGATCGGCCGGACCCAGACTCGCCACCGCGCCCAGACAATCGAGTCCGAAGGCGGCGAGGCGGGCGGTGACCGCCGGGTCGACGGGCAGCACGTCGAGGGGCAGCGGCGCCAGGAAGACGGCTTCATCGCCGGTGCGAACCCGGCGGATCCGCCCGGGATGGCTTGCGCGTGCTGCGAGACGGGCGACGAATCGCGATCCTGCCACGCCCACGGCGATCTCCACGTCGAGCACGCCGCGCAGTCCGCGAGCCACAGCGGATGCCCAGGCGGCCTCATCGGAAAACTCGGCATGGCGGCCGGAGAGATCGCCGAATGCCTCCTCGTCACCGGCTTCCACCGTGGGCGAGAGCCGGTGGAGTTCGGCGCAGACGGCGGCGCGCAGCCGTGCGATCCCGTCGGGATCGAGGGGGACGAACACCGCGGCGGGGCAGGACTGCTGTGCCTGGCGCAGCGGTTGCCCCACTCGAACCCCGGCAGCCAGCGCCGCCGCCGAAGCGGCGACGACCGGGAGGCGCAACTCGGGAGCGCCGCCGAGGATCACCGGCTCTCCACGCAGCTCGGGATAGCGGCGGAGCGCCGCCAGAAGCCCGAGGTGCGGATGGCGAGCGCAGAGAACGCGCACCTCAACCTCGAGCCGCCACACCGGCCACATCGGGAACCGGCAGGACGATCGGCTGCAAGCGCGGGACGACGACACTGGGCAGCCCGACCACCTCGGCGGTGGCGTAGGGACGGGGGTAGCGGAGCAGCACGGTCGCCTCGGCGCCGGGCGCGCCGAGCTTGCTCTTGGCAGTGGTGAGCCGCACTCGCAGTCCCGCCACGTCGCCATTGGCGCGCTGCCAGCCCGCGGCCGCACAGACGAGCGTGAGCGACGAGGCGTGGCGAAGCGGCGCCGCGACCGGAGCGGGGGTGGCGATGACGCAGATCGCGCCGCGCTTGGCCACGGCTTCGGCCAGCGCGGCGAGCGCATGCTCCCAGAGCGACGGCCGGGACTGCTCCCCGCCGAGTGCCACGCCCACCCACGGCATGCCCGCGGCCACCAGGGCGCGCGCCATGACCAGCCCACGCTCCCACCTCTCGGGACCCGGGGAGATCACCAGGCAGGCGTCGAGATCCGCTCCGAGGTCGGCGAGGAAGCCGGGATCGAGCGAGCCGGCAAGATCCACATAGGCGGTGTCATGCGAGCGGCTGGCCAGCGCGACCAGCGACTGGAGCAGCGTCAGCCGGCCTGAAGGCCCGCGTCCGGAGGCGGCAAGCAGGGTGACCCTGCCGTGCGGGAGCCCACCGGGAGTCAGCACATCGTCGAGGACCGGCACCGCCGTGGACCACGTGCCTGCCTCCTCCGCTGTTCCGCCACGGCGAAGCGCCTGGGGACCGTAGCGGGATCGAAGTGTCGCCAGAGCGGCGGACAGGGAATCGGACATCGCTCCTCACTGGAAAAGGCCGCCGCCTACTGGGACGGAGAGCAGGAGCGCCGAGGCGGGACGTCAGTGTAGCGAACAGATGTTCGACACGCAAGCGCGGCACGGTGCCGGCCAGGGACCTCTCTCAGGAGGTCAGCACGAGCCACTGCCGGCCATCGATGAGCTCGCGCACCGCATCGAGATGGCCGGTGTGGACTGCGGTCTCCGTGATCACGTGCAGCAAGACTTCGCGCAGATTCTTGAGCCGCCAGCTGCCAAAGAGGTCCTCTGGCCACCAGGCAGGTGGGGTGTCCAGCGACGTCGCGACGATGATCGCGTTCGCGCGCTCGATCTCCCGTCGGTAGAGGGCGAAGACGTCCTCGGCCGGCGTGTCCGGGGAGGCGATCCAGGCGGAGCGCACTGCGAAATCATCGGGATCTGTCGATTCGCCGGCCATGACCGTGCGGAACCAGAACCGCTCGACGTCGACGGCGAGGTGCTGGACCAGCCCGAGGGCTCTCCATCCCGATGGCAGCACCGGCCGGCGCAGGTCCTCCTCGGAGAGGCCGTCGAGAATCCCGAGAATGTGATCGCGCTGCGCGGCCAGGGACGAGAGCAACGCATCACCCTCCTCGCTCATCGCCGGTTGCGACATTGCTCCTCCACGGTGATGGATCTCGCTGCAGGAGATCCTAGCGGCATCGCACCGGCCCGGCGCTGACCCGAACCTCGGCGTCCCGGAACTAGAGTCCATCGAATGACTGAGATGCTCGCGAGCTATGCCGCCGGCCAGTGGTATACAGCGGCTGACGAGGGCGCGGTGGTGGTCGACGCGGTCACGGGAGATGCGGTCGCGCGAGTGTCGAGCGCCGGCCTGGACACGCGAAGCATGGTTGACCACGCGCGCCATATCGGTGGACCCGCACTGCGGCGACTGACGTTTCACCAGCGGGCTGCAGCGCTGAAGGACCTCGCCACGTACCTCGATGCCAACAAGGCCGCCTACCACGAGCTGTCGCTCTCGACCGGCGCCACTCGACGGGATTCCACCGGCGATATCGACGGGGGTATCGGCACGACCTTTGTCTTCAGCAGTCGCGGCCGGCGCGAGCTGCCTGACGGGTTCCTTCTCACTGACGGCGACGTCGAACCCATCGGCAAAGCGGGAACCTTCGTCGGGCAGCACGTGTACACGTCGCTGCGCGGCGTTGTGCTGCAGATCAACGCGTTCAACTTCCCGGTGTGGGGCATGCTCGAAAAGCTCGCGCCCGCCGTGCTCGCCGGGGTTCCCAGCATCGTCAAGCCGGCGACGCAGACCGCGTATCTCACGCACGCGGTGATGCGCGACATCATCGCGTCCGGGGCACTCCCGGACGGCGCCGTGCAGTTCCTGTGCGGCAGCGCGGGAGATGTCCTCGATCACCTTGGCGGCGAGGATGTGATCGCCTTCACCGGGAGCGCGAGCACCGCAGCGGTGTTGCGCGGACACGACGCTGTGACCGCACGCGCTGCACGATTCAACGCCGAGACCGACTCACTCAACTGCTCGATCCTGGGACCGGACGCCGTGGTCGGCACGCCGGAATTCGACCTGTACATCAAGGAAGTCTCGCGAGAGATCACGACGAAAGCGGGACAGCGATGCACCTGCATCCGTCGAGCGCTGGTCCCCGAATCGATGGTTGACGACGTCATCGCCGGGCTCCGCGCGAGGCTCGACAAGGTTGTCGTCGGCAATCCGCGCAACGAGACGGTGACCATGGGTGCCCTGGTCAGCCTGCGGCAGCGCGACGAGGTCCGCGCCGCGGTTGCCGAGCTGGCGCGCGCGACCGAGACGGTGTATGGCGACCCCATGTCGGTCGACCCGGTGGACGCCGACCCGGAGCGCGGCGCGTTCATGGCACCAGTGGTGCTGCTCGCTACCGGCGACCGCTCTGAACCGCACGAGGTCGAGGCATTCGGCCCGGTCACCACGCTCATCGAGTACGGCCCGTCGGACGATCTCGGTGCTCTTGCGGCACGCGGCAGCGGCAGCCTGGTCGGATCGGTCGTCTCCTACGACCCTGACTTCGTGCGCGAGGTGGTGACCGGCGTTGCGCCGTACCACGGTCGCCTGCTCGTCCTCGACCGTGACTGTGCCGCCGAATCGACCGGCCACGGCACGCCGATGCCGCAACTCGTCCACGGTGGACCCGGACGCGCCGGCGGTGGCGAGGAGCTCGGTGGTCTGCGCGCCGTCAGGCACTTCATGCAGCGCACGGCGCTGGAGGGGTCGCCGGCGGTGATCACGAGGCTCGTGGGCGGCTCCTGAGCCCGGGGCACGCGCGGCTGCGCTGCCCGTAAACTCGCGGGCGAACGTCCCACCCGGCGAGGAGGTACTGCGTGCGCGTTGCGGTGACCGGTGGTACCGGCTTCGTCGGCATCCACTCCGTTCGTGCGCTCAAGGACGCCGGCCACGAGGTGGTGATCGTGGCCCGCGGAACCACCCGCCGCCCCAAGGGCGATCGAGTCACGTTCGTCCAGGCCGACGTGACCAGCGCGCCCAAGCTTGCTGACGCCTTCGCCGGGTGCGACGCCGTGGTCCACCTGGTGGCGATCATCCAGGAGCGCGGCAAGCAGACCTTCGACCGCGTCAACCGCGAGGGCACGGAGCGGGTCATCGAGGCGGCGAAACAGGCCAAGGTGGGCCACCTGGTGCACCAGGGCGCGCTCGGCGCTGACCCCGACCCGCGGTACCCGTACCTGCTGAGCAAATGGCAGGGCGAGCAGGCGGTTCGCGGGGGCGGCGTCCCGTACACGGCGCTGCGGCCGGGGCTCATCTTCGGGCCAGGCGACGGCTTCTTCACCCTGCTGACCCGGATGATGCGGATCAACCCGGTCATCCCCATCGCCGGGGACGGCCGGACGCTCTTCCAACCGATCTCGATCGGCGACGTGACCCGTTGCATCGTCCTCTCTCTCGAACGCGGACCGGCAGAGCGCGTGTACGAGATCGGCGGCCCCGACCTGATGAGCTACGAGGACATCGTCCGCACCATCAAAGCGGAATTGGGACTGCATCGTAAGATCGTTCACGTGCCCGTGCCGATGATGATGCCCGCCGCATTCGCGATGGAGAAGCTCCTCCGTCATCCCCCGGTCACGCGCGACCAGCTCCGCATGCTCGGGCGCAACAACGTCACCCGCGTCGACTCGGTGCGGGTCGGATTCGGTTTCGATGCCGAGAGCTTTCCCGACAACTGCGACTACCTTCACGAGTACTGAGCGTGAGTGTCGACGACCGCCTCGCAGAGCTCCGCATCGTCATTCCGGAGGCCGGCACCCCGGTGGCCAACTACGTCACCGCGCGACGATCAGGCGACCTGCTGTTCCTCTCCGGACACCTCGGCAAGGTCGACGGCGAGGTCGTGAAGGGCGCGGTGGGCGACACCATCGACACCGATAGCGCGTACGACCTTGCGCGTCGCGCCGCCGTCGACCTCCTGGGAACGGCGCGCGCGGCTCTCGGCACGCTCGATAGCGTCGCCGTGATCAAGCTCACCGGCTTCGTGCACAGCGCGCCAGGGTTCACCGAGCAACCCGCCGTCATCAACGGCGCGTCCGATCTGCTGGTGGCTGTGTTCGGTCCCGAGCGCGGCCGGCACGCAAGAAGCGCCATCGGTGTCGCACAGCTCCCGCTGGGTGCGGCAGTGGAGATCGAGGCGATCTTCGAGGTCGTCGGCCCACCGGCATCGGTCTGAACCGCTAGGCTCTGGGGCGTGCGACCGTACCGGCAACTTGGCGACGTGCCCCGCAAGCGTCACATGCGTTTCTCGGACGACGGACGCCTGGCGTATGAGGAGCTGTTTGGGCGTGAGGGCTTCAGTGGACCGTCGTCGCTGCTCTATCACCGCGGGATGCCCGAAGGCGCGCAGGACGTCAGCGAAGGACCGGCCGATCTCATGACCCCCGAGCACGAGCAGGTGCACACCAACGCCCACCTGAAGGGGTTCGACCTCCCCTCGCAGGGCGACGTCATCACGGGCCGGCGCTGGCTCCTGGTCAATGACGACGTGCACATCGGGCTGGTCGCCCCGGTGAGCGTGCAGCAGGTGCTGTACGTCAACGGCTCCGCCGACGAGGTGCTGTTCGTGCATGCCGGCAGCGGCACGCTGCACAGCCAGTTCGGCCGTCTCGCCTTCAAACGGCACGACTACATCGTGATTCCACGCGGCACGATCTACCGGATCGACTTCGACGATCTTGCGGACGTCCGCATCCTCTGCATGGAGGTGACGGGGCTGGTTGACGTGCCGGACCGGTACCGCGCACGCAACGGCCAGCTCACCGAATTCGCGCCATACAGCGAGCGCGATTTTCATGGGCCGGACTCGCTCGAACGCAGCGTCGACGGGCCCGCGGAAATCTGGTTGAAGCGCTCGAACCACGTGAGCCGCTACGTCCTTGATCACCATCCGTTCGACGTCATCGGCTGGGACGGGACGATCTACCCCGTGACGTTCAACATCCACGACTTCGAACCGCGCGCCGGCAGGTTCCACGTTCCCCCACCGATCCATCAGACGTTCCAGGCGCACAACCTGGTGATCTGCTCGTTCGTGCCGCGCAAGCTCGACTGGGATCCCGAAGCGATCCATCTGCCGTACCACCACAGTAATCTCGACTCCGACGAGGTGCTGTACTACGTCGAAGGCAATTACGCGGCACGACGCGGCATCAGCCAGGGCTCGTTCACCCATCACGTCGGTGGTCTCCCCCATGGGCCGCAGCCCGGGGCGCTCGAGGCGTCGCTCGACCGTCCACGTGAGACCGACGAGCTCGCCGTCATGGTCGACACCTTCCGCCCGTTGCATCGCACCGCGATCGCGCGGCAGATCTACGACCGCGACTACCCGTTCAGCTGGCACACCGGCGGCGTTTCCGGCACCACCAGCATCGCCTGAACGTGGCGATCTCCCGGTGGTCGCGTGCGCAACTCCAGGACGGTGGCTGGATCCGCCGCATGTTCATGGAGGGCGAGCGGCTTCGCGCTGAATTCGGCGAGGAAACCGTGGCCGACCTGTCCATAGGTCAGCCCCTCGAGGCGCCGGAGAGCGTGGTGGAGGCGTTCGCCGCGGCGAGTCGCGAGCGCTTCGTCGGACGGTTCGGCTACATGCCGAACCTCGGCTACTCCGACGTCCGCGAACGTGCCGCGGAGGACGTCGAATACCCGGGCATCAGCAGCGATTCGATCGCGATGACCCCTGGTGCTGCGGCGGCGATCGCAATCGCGATACGGACGTTCGTCGATCCCGGCGACGACGTGATCGGTGTGGCGCCGTACTTCCCGGAGTTCCGCCTGTACTGCGAGACCGCTTCGGCACGATTCGTTCCCGTGCCCACGGGTCCCGACCTGCGCATCGACCTCGACGGCATCAGTGGAGCGCTCTCCGCGCACACGGCCGCGGTGCTCGTGAACTCACCCTGCAACCCGAGTGGCCACGTGCTGGACGGCGGCGAACTCTCGGGACTCGCGGCCGTGCTCGAGGCGCACAACAACAAGCACGACCGCAAGGTGCTGCTGATCATCGACGAGGTGTATCGGCGGTTGACGTATCCGCCGCATCAGCGCGTCGAGCCCTTCAACGTCTACGAGCACACCGTGCTCGCCAGGTCCTTCTCAAAGGACCTGGGAGTCGCCGGGGAGCGCATCGGATATCTCCTGCTGCACCCCTCACTGGTGAACGCCGAGACCCACCGAGGCCTGGCGCAGGCGCTGCGCGCGCTCGGTTTCGTCAATGCTCCCGCCACGGCGCAGCGCGCACTCCTCCACCTCGAGTCCTGGGAGATCAACGCCGTCCCGTATCGCGAACGCCGCGACATGGTCATGGATCGAGTCCGCGCGGACGGCCTGGATGCGATCGAGCCGGAGGGTGGGCTCTATCTCTGGTTGCGAAGCCCGTGGCCGGACACGTTGCACCTGATCGATGCGCTGACCGAGCGCCGCGTGCTGCTGACCCCCGGTATCGCGTTCGGGGTGCCGTCGCACCTGCGACTCTGTTTCAGCGCACCACGGCGAAAACTTGACATGGCCATGACGGTGCTCGGCGAGCTGGCGGCGAAACCGCTCTCAGCCTGAGGGGGACCCGGGCGATGCTGGTGAGGATCGCGCTGGGACGTCGTGCTGAAACATGGTGAAGAGCAGCAGGAGCGAGGGAACCAGGATGGCGGACCCGATGGCCAGGGCCACCACAAGGGGGAGCAGCGTCTGATCCGGGGCCGCCGCGCCACTCACCGTCACCACTCCTGAGAGGACATCTGGATACTGCGCGACCCCCCATGCCCAGAGCACAGCCACCACGGCGAGGGCGCCCGTCATGCGCACCGCGACGAAGTGTTTGCGCAGGAGCAGCAGGATCGACAAGCCCCCGAAGATGATGCTCGCAAGCACGAGGGGAAGACCGCGATGGGTGAGCCCGTCAAAGAGCCGAGGTGCGTCCGCGTGCAGGATGCCGATGCCCGCGAGCGCGGTGATCCCGGTGATGACCCCCATGACGAGCGCACGTCGCTGGAAGTACAGCGCGAGCTCGGTCTCGTGATGCCGCTCGCAGTCTCGCGTCAGGTAGACCGCAGCCAGGTACGCGGACACTTCCACCGCAAGGACGCCGCCAAGGATCGAGCACGGGTTGAGCCAGCTGGTGATGATGTTGCCCTGCGCGATCCCCAGCGGGACGCGCCCCGACGCGATCGCTCCCGCAACCGTTCCCAGGAAGAACGGCGTCAGCACCGACGACGTCGCGAACACAGCGCCAAAGAGGCGCTGCAGCGAGACCTCTCTGACAGCACCACGGAACGCGAACGTGGAACCCCGGAGGATCACTCCGAACGCCGCGGCCGTGAGCGGGATGTACAGAGTCGAGGCGATCGCGGCGAAGACGGTGGGGAACGCCGTCCACGTGACCACCAGGGCAAAGATGAGCCAGACGTGATTGGCTTCCCACACAGGACCGATCGATTCCTCGATGCGGTGGCGTCTCGGCATACCCTCGGTTGCTGAACCCGCGAGCAAATCCCAGAGTCCGGCACCGAAATCAGCCCCGGCGAGCAGCACATACGCGGTGATGCCGCCCCATAGGAAGCCGAGCACGACGTTAGCCAGCATGCGGCCGCTCGACATTGGTGCGCGCGATGTAGCGCAGCACGAACAGCGTCACCGCGGTCAGCACCGTGTAGACGACGAGCATGACCACGAGCCCCCAGTACAGACCCGGCGCCGGATTGACCGCATCCGACGTGCGCATCACCTGGTACACGATCCACGGCTGGCGTCCCACCTCGGTGGTGATCCATCCACACTCCATAGCGACCACCGCGCCCGGTCCCGCGACCAACGCGGCACGCAGGAACCAGCGCGAGACCGGTGGGCCGCGCCGCCGGATCCAGCGGATCAACAGCCAGAGGCCAAGGCCGAGGAGCAGAAAACCGATGCCGACCATGGTGTTGAACGCGAGGTGGATGAGCGTGACCGCCTCGGGTCGGTCAGCCGGCGGGACGCTGTCGAGACCGACGACGGTCGCGTTGAAGTTGCCTTTGGCAAGAAATGCGAGGACGTGGGGCAGCACGATCGCGTACTGCAGCTGCCCGTTGATGAAGATGCCGCCGATGTGCTCGCCGGCGCCGGCTTGAGTCTGCGCCTGCCCCTCCATCGCGGCGAGCTTGATCGGCTGATTGTCGGCGACTTCGCGCGCAGCAATGTCGCCCACAACGATCTGCGCAGGCGTGATCACAGTCGCAACGATCAGGGGCAGCAACAGCCCCAGCCTGTGGTAGCGGTCATTCCGACCGCGCAGCCGCGCGGCCGCGTAGACACTCGCGACCAGGAATCCCGTGACCATGAAGGCGGCGAGGATCATGTGGATCGTCTCAACAGGGGTCGCGGGATTGAACATCGCCACGAGCGGCTGTGGATCAGTGACCCGTCCGTTGACGAGCGTGAATCCCTGCGGGTCGTTCATCCAGGAGTTGGCAGTCACCACGAAGAATGCCGACGCGATCCCCGCGATGGCGATGGGGATGCCGCTGGCGAGGTGCCGCATCGGCGTGAGCCGGTCCCACGCGTGGAGATAGATCCCGAGAAAGATCGCCTCGATGAAGAACGCGAACCCCTCGAGTGCGAACGGGAGGCCCAGAACGGCACCGAACTCTCCCATCAGCTTCGGCCAGAGCAGGCCCATCTCGAAGGAGAGGATCGTCCCCGAGACAGCGCCCACTGCAAAGAGGACTCCCGCGACTTTCGCCCATGTGTGTGCAAGCCGCATCGCGTCGGCATCGCCATGGATGCCTCGCCACTCGGCGATCAGGATCAGCACCGGAAACCCCACGCCGATGCACGCGAAGATGATGTGCCAGCCGAGAGAGAGGCCCATCTGGGCGCGCGCGGCTCCGATGTTTGACGCCGCGTCCCCGATCACGCTCACCGCCCTCCTCCAGCGGTTGGAAGCACGGACGGTAGCTTACGCAGGAGGGCGGGCTGTCTCGTCGCCCCTGACGTAGCGTGGGACGTCAGCTTCTGCGACATCGAGAGTGCTCAGGCTGGTTGCCAGGTCCGTGAGAACGTCGGTGACCTGCTCGAAGGAGATCGAGGTGAGCCCCGCCACCGTCTGTTCGGCTACGCGCCGCCATGCATCCTTCAACTTCGGCAGCAGCGCCCTCCCCTCATCCGTCAGATCGACGATCGTGGCCCGGCCGTCGGTGGGGGATGGGCGGCGAACCACAAGGCCGGCAGCCTCAAGCTGACGAACGCTCAAGGTGATGGTCGGCGGCTCGTAGCCGCTTGCAGCGGCGAGCTGAGCCTGGGTGCTCGGACCTGCCGCGTCGAGTTCCAGGAGCAGCAGCTTGTGCCCGGGGTGGATGCCAAACGGGGCCAGCGCGGCGATGGCGAGCGCTCGGTGGCGGATGCCGATGGCGCGGATCGCTTCATTGAACGCGTCGGCCTCTTCGAAGTTCATCTACGAGCCTCTTGACTTCTGGATAGTTAGCCGTCTAACCTTTAGGTGCCTAAGTAAGTCTACCGCTGGACGCCTCCCCGTCGCAGCGGCAACCCGCTCGGAAAAGGGACACCCGTCATGGCCACGACCACCATGGATTACGCCGCCCGAGCCACCGGTCGCCGGGGCCTGGGTCGCGCCATCACCGTCGCCGGGGCAACGCTCGCTGCAGTCGCGGTGTGGGCCATCGCGGTGCCGCTGCTGGGCGCCCATTTGCTCATTCGGTTCGGCAGCGGCGCTCCAGAAAACATTGGGCTCGACTACATCGTGGGTGCCACGGTGATCGCGTCGCTGATCGGGTGGGGCGTGCTGGCCCTGATGGAGCGGCGGACTCCGCGTGCTCGACGGATCTGGTCGGCGCTTGCCGTCGTCGTTGTGCTCGTGTCGTTGGCACTTCCTCTTTCAGCCGGGACGAGCACGTCGACCAAGCTGGTCCTCGCGCTGATGCACATCGCAGTCGGTTCGATGCTCATGGTTGGGTTGCCGCGCACCGGGGCAGCGCCAGCTGTCACGCGCTAGTACTACCCCGCAAAGTCAGTTGATCCGGCGGTAGCGGATGTGGGTCGTCAGCGGCGAATGCAAGACCTCGGCAGGCTCGAAGCCGAAGTACTCGACCCCGTCGAAGATGCGCTCGCCCGAACCGAGCAGGACAGGGGCGATGTCGAGGGTGAGTTCGTCGATGACCCCAGCTCGCAGCGCCTGCCGGACGGTCGAGGCCCCGCCGGCGATGTCGACGCCGCTATCCCCGGCGGTCTGACATGCCGCGGAGTAAGCCGCGTCGAACCCTTCGGTGACGAAGTGGAACGTCGTCCCCCCGTCCATCCGGATCGGATCGCGACCGTGATGGGTCAGCACGAACACGGGCGCGTGATACGGCGGTTCGGGGCCCCACCAGCCGGTCCATTCCTCGTCCCACTCCCCGCGGATCGGGCCGAACATGTTCCGCCCCATCACATACGCGCCCCGGGGGCGCATGAGCCACCCAGTCGCAATCTTGTCGGCCTCAGTCGCGCGCGGGTCGCCGATGTGCCAACCGTGCAGCTCCAGGCCCCGCTTCCCCATCGGGTTGTCCAGGCTCTGGTCCGGCCCGGCGACGAAGCCGTCTAGCGAGATCGACATGTGACAGGTGGTGTCTGGCACGAGGAGCTCCGAAATGGTTGCGAACGTCTATCGGTCGTGCGGACGATACCAGTGGGTCAACAGCGACCTGAGAACCTTACCGAGAACCGGCCTGGCGGGAAGGGGGGGATTCGAACCCCCGGAGGGACTTAAGATCCCTCACCCGCTTAGCAGGCGGGCGCTTTCAGCCTCTCAGCCACCTCCCCAGGCCGGGGTCAGTATATGTCGTGTCCGGCTCGCAACCATCTCAAATATCGTCGCTCGTAGAGTAGGACCGTGGTCCACGCGCGGAGGGGGACCGCCGCCATCCTGGCCCTCGGGCTGGGTGCCCTTGCGCTTGTTGTAGCACCGGTGCGCGCGGAGGCGGCGATGTTCCGGCTGCCGGTTGGCACACAGCGAATGCAGATGCCGCTGGACTGCGAGGCCACGTCACTCACGATCGCACTCGGCTCGGTCGGCGTGCATACCACCCAGCAATACGTCCAGGGCCACTTCCCAACGGACACCCGCGCCCCGGTGCTCGGGGCCGACGGGCTCCCCGCCGAGTGGGGTGACCCCTACGTCGATTTCGTCGGCCACGTCATGGGCTCGGAGCCGGGCAGCAACCCGCACTGGACTGCGTACGCAGGATGGGGTGCGTATGCACCGGTGGTTGCTCATGCGGCGGAATCGCTCGGCGTGCCGGTGGCCGCTCAGCTCTCAGGATGGAATCCGCAGGCGCTCTATGCAGCGGTCGAAGCGGGTCACCCGGTGCTCGTCTGGACCACGGTCAACTACTCGTCCCAGACCGCGCGTACCTGGACGGGATGGGACGGTCGGACCGTGCCGTGGACCGAGGCCGGCCATGTGGTCGTGCTCATGGGTGTCAACACATCGGCGGGGACGCTCGAGTTCAGCGACCCCCTGACCGGTTCGTACAACGGCACCACCATGGCGCAGTTCGCTCGAACGTTCACCATCTACGGCGACATGGCGATCGTCATCGAGCGCACCGCACACGCTGCCTCGGCAGCGCCACATACGACCCGGCACGTTGTTGTCGCCGCTCATCTCCCCGCTCGTGTCGTTCCGGCCGCGAATGCGCGCCCGGTTCCCTGGTTCCCGATCCACCACGTGCGGGTGGCCAGCGCGTCGAATGTGGATGTCCCCGGCGCTGATACTCCGCCGAACCTCGGCGTTGTGACCGACGTTACCGCCACCTCGAAGCAGGGCACTGGATTCGCAGCTCTTCGGCTTGCCACCGGGGTGCTCGTCACGACGGCCGGTCTCCTGTTTGCCGTCTGCGTGCGAAAGCGACGCCGTCAATGCGCTGGGTGACCTTCGCTCATTCGAGGTCGTCGGACGAACGCACCGGGATGCTGGTCGACGGGCGCATCCACGCGTGCGAGCCGGGCGTCACGTTGCTGAGCCTTCTGGGTGACGACGGCACCCGCCTTGCCGAGGCAGGTGAAGTTGTTCGCTCGGATCCACGTGACGTCTTCGAGCTCGACGACGTCCAGGCCCTCGCACCGATACCCAGACCACCGACGGTGCGTGACTTCTATGCGTTCGAGCAACACGTCCGCACCGCGCGCCAGCGGCGCGGGCTCGAGATGGATCCGGATTGGTACGAGCTCCCGGTCTTCTATTTCAGCAATCCGTACGCGACAATTGGTCCTGACGTTGACGTCGCGATCCCACCGGGCTGCGCGGAGATGGACTACGAACTCGAGGTCGCGGCGATCGTTGGCAAGGGTGGCGCCGACCTCGATCCCGACGAGGCGGAGCGCAGTATCGCAGGCTATTGCGTGATGAACGATTGGAGTGCGCGGGATATCCAGCGCCGGGAGATGAAGCTGAGCCTTGGCCCTGCGAAGGGGAAGGATTTCGCAACATCGATCGGGCCGGTCTTCGTGACGCCGGATGAGCTCGAGGACACGCTACGCAATAAGGGCTTTGACCTCGAGATGACGGCGACGGTGAACGGCGTCGAGTATTCGCGCGCGTCGCTTGCGGACATCTACTGGAGCTTCGGCGAGATGATCGCGTACGCGTCTCGCGGCACACGAGTCGAACCCGGAGATGTAATCGGTTCGGGTACCTGCGGCACCGGCTGCATCCTCGAGCTGTCCCTGGTGCACGGCGTCGATCGGTACCCGTGGCTGCAGCCAGGCGACGTCGTCGAGCTGAGCGTTGAACGTCTTGGAAAGCTCCGCAACCAGGTTGTCGCCGGACCAGCACTGAGGCCGCTGCGATGAGCATCAGCGACGACTACCTCGCGCGTCTCGCCGCCGTCGAGGCACGGCTCGCCGCGGCAGCCGCGAGCGAGCCGTCGCCCGGAGCTCTGACGGGAGCGGATCCGGAGAGCGGTGAGCGCTGGGATCGCGGCCAGGTGTGGGCGCACGTGTCCGAGTTCATTCCGTACTGGATCGCGCAGGCGGCGCCGGTGCTGCGTGGTCAACCGTCCGGCGAACCCGTGCCGTTCGGCCGCACCAAAAGCGACCCCGAGCGCATCGGCGCAATCGAGCGAGACCGTCGCGAGCCCGTGTCGATGCTGTGGGGCGACACCCGTTCGGACATCGCGGGCCTCCGCGAGTTCCTTGCCGGCGTGGAACCTGGTCAGTGGGACGCCCGTGGACTTCACCCAACCCTCGGTGCAATGACCATGGATCAGCTGGTCGAGATGTTCCTCGTCGGCCACCTCGAACAGCACGCACACCAACTCGAAGGGATGAGCCCAGCGTCGGCTTAGCGGTGTTTCTTGCGACGGTGGTGTCGCGGGGACACCTCTGGAGCAACCGGTTCCAGCGCTGGTCCGGGAGCATCGACGAGTCCTGCCGCCTCCATCGCGCCAGGCTCGTCCATCCAGCTCCGAGCTGTGACTCGCGGCCGGCGGAAGAGACGGGTGAGGCGTCGATCGGCGTTGCGCCGAAACGTCTCCGCTTCGCTGACGGCGAAGTTCGGGAGATACGGCGGGACGTCGGCGCCTGGTCCGGTCGGCCCCAAGCCGTCCGGATAGGGTCGGTTGGTCCCAATCGCAGGGTCCTTGTTGGGCTCGCCACGGAGGCCGTACCAGAAGAGCACGACCAGGAACGCGAAGATGCAGCCGACGAAGACCAGGAGGGCCAGCACATCGACCATCGTCGCGGTCTGGGGCTCGGACGTCAATGTGGGCTGCAGGCTGTAGACGTGCCTGGATTACCGGTGGGACTCGGGGCGAACCTGAGCGGCAGAGTCCCTTAGACTGGCAGTCGCCCACGCGGAGGGATGCCGGAGCGGTTGAACGGAGCGGTCTTGAAAACCGCAGGGGCCGCCAAGCCCCCGGGGGTTCGAATCCCTCTCCCTCCGCCAGCAGAACCCATGCCCTGTATGGGTTTTCCGCACGAACGCCCTCGCCGGCCAGGCACCGAATCGGACGCTCTCGGGGCCGTTTATTTGCCACTCTGTATGCCAGCGCCCTTCTCAACCGCCGTCAATTCGCAGCTCGGGGCTCGACATCAGGCCTTCAGGTGGTTGTCCAGGTCCTCAAGTAGCCGCTGCAGGACCGCGTCCACATCCCGCCCTGCCAGCTCGTTGTCGTACCCGTCTTCGTTCGCTCGGTTGGGTCGAATCTGCGGTAGCGCTGCGCGAGGCAGGAACTCTCGCAGGATCCCGCCACCATAGGGGGCCGTGCCGCAGGCCGCATCCCCGTAGGCGCCAGTCGCGACGGACCGATAGAGGCCAACGACAACGTAACCGTGGAGCACGACATTCCGAGCATGAGCAACGCCTGCATAGAGCGGTTGGTGCTTGGCGTGGATCAGCCCGCCAGCCGACACTGCCCACGCGAAGGTCTCGCCGAGCGGAGCGAACCCCGCGGCTTCTGAACTCGTTCGCGGACAGCTGCGTGCCACCGCGCTACGGCACCTCTAACGCTGCAAGAGCAGTCGTCGGCTGGATTCTTCGTCGGCTAAGTGCTGCGCGCTGGTCGCCTCGGACATGCCGCGTACCGTAACGGCCAACGTCGGATCGGCGGTAGCGGCGCTCGCACCCCGTTTGAACCCGAGGCGCGGTGGGCACCCCTGAGCCGTGGTCGCCAGCCAGATCATCACCGGCCTCGGGACGCTACTCGGCGTTGTTGCAGGCGCCGTCTTGGGCTGGTGGCTCAAGGTCAGATCGGACAAACAGCGAGACCTCCGGCGTCAACTAGGTCGCCAAGCGCGCGCGCACCACTTGCAGCGTCCGAAATCGTCGTCGATCTCGACCCAGACCGTCCCTGAGCGAATTCACTGACTCGCGCTGTCTACACGGCTCTAATGCCCAGGGCGAACGCAGCTGCCATCGTGGCCGTCGCCGGAATCGTCAACACCCAGGCCACCAGGATGTTGCGCGCGACGCCCCAACGCACTGCGCCGAGCCTCCGTGTTGCGCCGGCGCCCATTACCGCGCCTGAGACAACATGAGTCGTGCTGACCGGCAGCGCGAGTTGGGTCGCCCCCTGAATGACCACAGCCGCCATCGTTTGCGCGCAAAAGCCGTCGACCGGCTCAAGTCTGATCACCCTCATTCCCAAGGTCCTGATGATCCGCCAACCGCCTGCATACGTACCGAGCCCGATCGCCATTGCGGCAAGCAGCACCACCCAGAGCGGGGGCGAGGGGAACACCGTCCCGGTCGCAGTAAGCGCGCCAGCGCTGACGAGAGCCAGCGTGATCACCCCCATGGTCTTCTGCGCATCGTTGGCGCCATGGGAAAACGAGACGAAGGCGCCGGACACTAGCTGGGCTAGTCGGAATCGACGATTCATCGGGCTTGGCTGCGAATGCCGGAAGAGGTTGAGGATACCTACGGTAAACAGGTACGACAGGAAAAGCCCAATCAAAGGTGACGCGACCAAAGCGATCACCACCGGCACAACCGACCCCCACTTGATTGCGTCCACGCCATAAGCGACTACACCCATCCCGACCAGCGCGCCGATTAGCGCGTGGGAGGAACTCGACGGCAACCCCAGTCGCCAGGTGATCAGATTCCACGCGATCGCGCCCATGAGAGCCGCGATAATCATTACTAGCGACACGCCTTGTCTCGGCGAGACCAGCCCCCCGATCGTGTTGGCGACGTGCGTGTGCAGGATCTCGATAGCGACCAGTGCCCCGACAAGGTTGAAGACCGCGGAGAGCCCGACTGCAGCCCGCGGTCCGAGTGCTCGTGTGCTGATCGAGGTTGCCACGGCGTTGGCGGTATCGTGGAACCCATTCGTGAAGTCGAATCCCAGCGCGATCAGGACTGTGACGATGAGCAGCGCGTCGTTTCCCATCAGGCGTTCTTGATGGTGATGCCCTCGATCACGTTGGCGACGTCCTCGCAGCGGTCCAGCGAGTCCTCGAGCAACGTATAGAAGTCCTTCAACTTGATGATGGTGATTGCGTCGTGTGTCCCGCTGAAGAGATCACCGATCGCCCGACGGGACTCGGTATCGCCAACATTCTCGATCCGATGCACCTCGATACCGTGTGCGGCTACCCCGGATTTCGACTCGAGCTTGGCGACTGCCGCCTGCACCTGAATGACGGCTGCGACAAGGAGCGACGCCATAGACTTCGCCGCCGGAGGTATGTCGGTGATGCCGTACAGGATGATCGTCTCGGCGATCTCGTCGATGTAGTCGAGTACATCGTCGAGTCCAGCGCTCAGCGCGTAGATGTCTTCACGTTCGAACGGCGTGATAAACGTGCGGTTCAGTGTCTGAATGATCTCGTGGGTCAGCTCATCTCCGGCGTGCTCGAGATCCTTGATCTCCGACGCGTGTGCGGCCATCCTCAGGATGTCATCGTCAAATGCGGTGCGCAGCACCCGTGCTGCCGCGACAACATTGCCCGCCTGACGATCGAACAGGTCGTAGAACCGGCGCTCCCGGCGCAGCAGATTGATCGGCATGGACGCCGAGATCGTAACCGCAAGTCTCGTGCGCTGGTCCGGCATCGTCGATTAGCGAGACCCGACGTTCGTAGCGAGCCGACCGAGCTGTACGAACACCTCGCCATCCAACTTAGCTGGCGAGCGGCCTCGACGCCAGGCTCAGATGCTCAACGCGACCGGCGAGACTGGTCAAGCGGTCGGCTCGAGCATCCCGGTTGAGCCCACGTTGGAGCTTCGGGGCCTAAACTGCAGCCTCCTCGAACACGTCAATCACCTTGATCACTACCAAGAGGGGTCCAGGCATCGTCGGTGATCTCTTCCCAACACCGAAGACGCACCGGCCTCTACATCTGCGGCCCCACCACCGCCACACTGGCGGGCTCCGTGCCCCCTGCATGAGTCCGCGTCACCGCCCGGGACAAGGCCAGCCATGCGCTACGAGCCTTGACCAGGTCGCCTGAACATCCCGGGACGCGTGCACCGGACCCGGCTCGCCGAATGGAGCCGCAGTCCACAAGGGGTTGTCCAGTCTGCGCTGAACCGGTCACGATCTCGGCACTGTCCAGGGACGCCATCGGCCTTCCGTCTCGACCTTGCTGAGAATAAGAGGTGGTCATAAAAGTCTGTTGCCCGACGTGCTGGAAATGGTCGGAGTTGGGGACGGTGATGTCGTGCAAGCGCTGCGGCACGCCGCTGATCCTTCCCGATGGTCGTCGCGCTGATGAGGTTGCTGCGATGCCGCCCGCCAGCGAGGTCATGGCACTGCCCGAGCCACCGGCGCTGGAACTCGAACCAGTGGGTTGGTCGATCCGCGCTCGCTGACTCCATGCAGCGATAACGTCACGGACGTGGCACCGTCCGAGAACGGCGCCGAACCTCAGAACGACCTCTACAGAGAATGAGCGGTGGCTGCCACCTCACCGCTCGCCGTCTGCTGCCCCACCTGCTGGAAGTGGTCGGAGCTGAAGAGCACGACCAAATGTAAGCGGTGCGGCTCGCCTCTCGTGCTGCCCGATGGGCGTCGACTCGACCAGGCGCGGGACGGCACAGCCCCCACCGCGGTTGCGATGAGTGCCCCGACCGTGTCGCTCGCACCGCTCACGGTGGGCACCGACTGGACCGCGATCGCCCGCTGGATCACCTTCGCCTACGCCGCTCTGCAGATCCTCGCCATCTTTGCGATCGGATTGCTCATTCCGAGCATCACCGTCCCGGTGCAGGATCCAAGCACCGGGACGATCGTCGACCAGACGGTGAACATCCGCCCGTTTCTCGCGCTTGTCGCCTTCATTGCGATCATCTTTTACGCGGTCATCGTGTGGCTCATCAAGTACGGCATCGCGCGTGCGATCGTGCTGGTGGTCGTGCTGCTACAGGCGCTTGCTGCCCTAACGCGCCTGAGCACCGAGACGTCGGCCGGGGTGGTCGCGACCATCATCGATCTGCTCTGCGATGCGGGCTACGCGTACGTGCTGGTCATGTCATTTGTTTCGCGGCCTCGCCCCGCGCCGATCAACACCGGAGCCGTAGCCACGCTGCTGATGGCAGTTGCCCCGCCACCGCCTCCACCGCCGGCTCCACCGCCGCTTGCCCCGCTCCCGCCACCTACCTGAACTACCTTTCACTCAGCACAACCGAGCTGCCGGCAACTGGACATCTCAACGTCACCATCGTCTAATCGGCCGGTGCACTCGCCGTCGGGCGGCGAGGGCACAGGTGACTGCCGGCGGTGGCGATGAGCCGGGCGTCCGCAGCGCGGTGCTCGGCTCATCGCCGGCCAAGGGGAGCTAGCCGACCGCGACCTCGAGGACGCGGGTTCCCCAGTTGCTGAGCCCATCGGGGGTCTGGCTTGACTTCGGCGGGATGTATTCGGTGGCAAGCCATACGGCCTGAGCCGAGGGGTCGATCACCGCCCACGAATAGTCGCCCCAGCGCGTCGACGTCTTGGCGTAGGGACCGGTACCCGCCGCCGCTATGTGGATTGCGCCGAAGCTGGACTGGCCAGCACCCAGCACCGCATACGCCGCGCTCGGATAGTGGTCTGCGCCGGTGACCGTGAACACCATCGCCGCGTTCCCTGAGGACAGGGACTGGAGCGCCGGGTAGATCACGTTGTTGCCTGCCGCGACCACATAGCCCTGGTGCACGACCACTGCAGCGCCAATGTGAGTTCCGCTCAACGTTGGACGGACGTTGAACCATGCTGCCCCGGCGCGCGGGGTCGAGTCGTGAGCAATCGTGACGACGGTGGTCAGCTCACCCCAGATCGTTCCGTTGATGTACTGGGTCTGCTGCATACGATCATCACCGGAGTCGATGGTACTCGTCGAACCCTTCTGTGCCGCGGCCGGAGGGTGTCCGTAGGTCTCCGAGGTGATCACGGTGCTCGATAGCGTGGGCAGCTTGCCGTTCTGCACGGCCGCGCGATTGGTCATCGCCCACACGCCCAAACGGTTGTCGGTGGTGCCGCTGGGATCGAGCGAGCTCAGGAAGAACTCGGCGTTCGGGGCGCCGGTGCTGGTGGCCGGCTGCACCGACATGGCGACCGTGCCGCCGATCATGAGATTCGCGAAGTGTGCGAAGTGAACGGGGCTGCCTGCCACCAGGTCCTTCTTCGAGAACGCGTAGATCTGGGCTCCGTTGGACGCCGGCCCCAGAATGGAGAACTCGTTGGTGGTGACGTAGAGGTTGTCCTGATCGATACCGAGCGTCGGCTGGTCACCGAAGCAAGGGCATCCGTTGCCCTTGGCATCGGTGGTATTGATCTGGTACTGGGTCCAGATGTTCTCGGGGTTGCCCGACGCGTTCACGGCGATGTCGAGTTGCGAGGACTTTCCATCGGGAACCTCACCGCCGCTCAGGAACAGGATGGTCGCGAACCACGTGTTGGTGGTCGGATCGTAATAGCAGCGAGGATCGCTGGTGAACTGCGTGGATCCTTGGTCGAAGAGGTCGTTGACGTTGCTCGGACCAATCAGCGTGTGGCCGTTCGTCTTGAATATTCGAAAGGCTGAGTTCACGGGCTCGAGCACGTAGCCGTTCCCGACGCAGAGTCCCTGATCGGGCGGCTCGAATTCCTGGTTGAAATTGGTTCGACGGCTGTCGTTGCTGCTGGTTCCGTTGAAATTCTGCAGCAGTGAGCTCGTCACCGATGCGGTCGCGGCAGCGGCCGCAGGCGCACTGACGTAGGACGACGCGGCTCCGTTGGTCCGGGGCGTGGCACGGGCGCCTCGCTGCGCGTGGGTTGCCGCGGGGCGAGCTGCGGCCGGCGCTGCGTGCGAGGGTGCGACCACACCCATGGTTCCACTCGCATAGGCGGTGGCGGTCGACGCGAACGCCACGTCTGGTGTGGCGAAGGGGGCGGCCAGGGCGATGCCCGTGGCACCGATGACTGCTCCAAAGAAGACTCGACGCACGTTGCTGACCCCCATAACCACCACCTCTGCTCTTGGTCCTACCCTGGCTGGATCGCGGGGCGACCCTGTTCCTGTGGATGATAGGCACCCGCCTCACCCCTCCGCTCGCACTCGGTCTCAGCGAGATCCTTCGTCGTGACGGTGGCTTCCTGAGCAACCTCGGACGCGCTTCGCGGTTGGCTACGGATTTTGCAGGAATGCCTTGAGATCGATCAGCCAGAGATGCAGAGCAACCGACCCCGATTGCAGGACCCCTGCATGCACCAGCACGGGCTGGTACGACTGCAGTGAGGTGAGTGCGGCCGCGAACCCCTGACCATTGAGGCTCATCAGGAGTATCTGCGCCGGATGTCGCTGCTCGAAGAACACCTTGTCGAGCGGTGTGAGGTTACCGAGCTCGCTCGGCATCGAATCGAAGAATGCATGGAAGATGCCGATCGGTTCGCGCAGCTCCTTGAGCTGTTCCACGTTCCACCACATCAGGAGCTGCTCGCCGGAGTACGCGGCGGGACCGACAAATGTCTCCATCCCCGTCGTGTCCGCATACAGACCCACCCACGTCGAGTCGTTGCCCCAGGCGGGATCGTTGCCGCCGAGTGTGTACGCGTAGTCGGGGAAGGTGTCGACGACGGTGCCTCGTTCGTGCTTGTGCTGAGTCGGCGTCACGGTGAGCACCAGCAGACCTGCAACGATGGCCGTGAGCGCCCCACCCACCATGAAACGCGAACGCACGATGTCGTGCGCAGCCGCCTCGCGCCTGGCGACCCAGGCGAGCAGCACGATGGCAACCACGATCAGGAGGCCGACGGGCATCCAGCCGAACTGCGGCACGCTGGGAGTTATCTCGAAGGCCAGCGGCACCGCAACAAGCACGACCGGGACGAGCCATCGGTAGCGAGCGTGCTCGAGGATGGGCGCGCCCAGTTCGGCGATGGTGATTGCGAGGGTCAACACCACGGACCCCCACAGCAGGGACGAGAAGTAGTGCACCTCGAGCACCTGCGTGCTGCCGATGAACTGCAGGACTGCGTAGATCACGATCTGGAATGCGCACGCCACGCTGATGATGAGCTGAGCGGTCGGAATGGAGCTGAGGCGGCGTCCGACCCGCGCGAAACGGTCCCGGGCAAGGAAATCTTTGAGCCGTCCGCCGAACGCGGCGTAGCACGCGAGCCCAACGGCGGGCGGCACCAGCAGGTAGGTGATGTACGGGGCCCAGAGCGGTGACCGAGAGTGGTTGACAATGGTTTGCGCCGGTTCCGCGAGGTAGATCAGTGACTGGATCGTGGTCAGGATGTAGTCCCACGGACCGATCAGCGCCGCTGACGCAATCATGAGCAGGCCGGTGACCGCCAACGCCGCGATGACCATGACCGACAGGTCTCGCACCAGCTTCTGCCGGTCGCGCTTGCGGCGGACAAGCCAGTACGCGAGGACGGTGGCAATGACGAGCGGCGCGGACGATGCCAACGCCCAGACAGCGAGCGTGAACAGCACCGCTGCACCGATCAGCCAGCCGATACGGTGCCGCTGCGACGGCATCGCCAGGCAGGCAAGGCCGCCGATCAGGTAGGAGACGCCTGCCGAATCGGGGAAGTCGGTGCCCCAGGCCAGGATGATGACCGGGCAACTGAGAATGACGATGACCGCGACCACGCCGGCGACACGGTTGTACAACCGCCGGAGGAGCAGGTACGCCGGCACCACCGCGATGAGTGCCAGGACGTACCGGAACACGACGAACCCCGGAAGACCGCCGAACAACAGGTAGGCGATTCGACCGGGGACCAGGAACCCCACGCGTGCTCCCTCGCGCAGCCGCTCGGTCGGCTGGAACACGGCTGCATACCGGAAAAAGATGTCGTGCGGGTCGATGATGAACGTCGTGTGCATCGCCGGATCGTTCAGATCCGGCGGCGCCATCAACGTGAGCCGGAGGCCGAAGAACGCGGCAGCCGGGCTGACAGCGAGGAGCAATGCCTCGGCGCAGATCCGCCAGCGCGAGCGATCGTGCCCCGGCGCAGCATCACCGAGCCGATCCTGGGGAGCTCGCACGGGCACAGGATAGGGACTCGGCGTCCGCTGCGGATCTCAGCACCAACCGCGGGCCATCCGTGGTGTCAGCGCGTGTGCTGGGCGCCGCTCCACTGGTCGATGTCGGTGATGAAGTCGATCAGCCCTCGGAAGTAGGTGACCTGGTCGTCGTACATGGCCATATGGCTACCGTTTCGGCAGAGCAGGAAACGACCGTGTGGAATCCGCCCGGCGACCATCTCCATGTGCGCCGGGTCCATGGTGTCGTGGGTCGCGCCGATCACGAGGGTGGGCACGTTGATGCTCTCCAGATCATTCGTCCTGTCCCAGTTGGCGAGGATCCCACTGGCCCCGAGCTCGCTCGGCCCCTGCATCGGCACGTAGATCGAGCGGTTGATGTGCGCGAACGAGCGGTTGACGGGCTCGGGCCATTCCTCGGCCGGCAGGCGCAGCACATGCTGCAGGTAGTGCGGGTTGAGCAGCTCCATGTATCGAGGTGTTTCCGTGTCCCCCGATGCCTCGAGGCGCATGATCTCCGCAAGCACCTCCTGGTCCATCGCCGGCATGAGCACCGAGCGCGCGTACTCGTTGTATGCGGGGATGCTCATCATCATGTTGGAGATCACCAGTCCCTTCAGGTGCTCCTGATGGCGCAACGCGTACTCGGTGGCGAGGATGCCGCCCCAGGAGTGGCCGAGGAGGAAGAAGTTCCTGGCATCGAGGCCGAGCGCGATGCGTACCTGCTCGACCTCGTCGACAAACCGGTCCACCTGCCAGAGCGCGGGCTCGTCAGGCTGGTCGCTGTTTGTCGAGCCGAGCTGGTCGTAGTAGTAGTACTCGATGTTCGCCGCCGGAAGGTAGCTGTCGCATGCCTCGAAGTACTCGTGGGTGGCCCCCGGTCCTCCGTGCAGGAGCAGCAGCTTCGCGGTGGGATTGTTGCCGAAGCGCTTGGTCCAGACGTGGAACTCCCCCTTCGGTGTCGTGATCGGAATCCTCCTCGCTCCGCCCCCGAGGATGTCGTCCCGACCGGTGTTGTCCAGGTATTCCTCGGCGTTCATCGACTCTCCTGTTGGGGGCCTGGCGGTCCATCGTCCGCGGGCGACAGCGTATCCAACAGGAGGGACTGCCTACCGGGCAGACCGGCGCTCTACCGGGCGGTTGGAGAGCCCCCTCTGCCACGGAACTCCGCCACGGCTCTGGCGATGCTCTCCTGCAGGTACCGATAGAAGAGCTGCCGCTGCGCGACGTCGATGGCAACGTCAACGTCGTCACCCATCCGGCGGCGCGCGATCCACGGCGGGATGCCGTCGGCGACCATCTCGCTGCCGACGTTGATACGCACCAGCGAGTCGTTCTCCTCCGACACGTTGATGCTCACCTTGAGCACCAGGCCGGTGTGTTCCACGAGCCGCCAGCTCCGCTCCCAGCGAAGGTTGCGGCTGTGGTCGCGGGACAGGTGGACAGCGTCGTCCGCCACGACCGATTCACCCTCGCGGGCCGCCGCTTCCAGCTGCGTTCGGATGTGCTGATCAAGCTCGCGCGAGATCCAGTTCACCAGCGATGGCGTGCGGTCGTTGAGGTCGGGGCGACCGGCGGGATCGCTCGCGAGGGGCCCGATCGCCCGTACCGTGCTCGCATGACGGCGGCAATACGGGACTCCCTGGATGACGTCACCGTGGACCGCACAGAAGGCAACCTGGCACATATGGCCCCTTCGATCGCGGTACTCGCAGGTGAGCGCGTTGTCATTCAGGCACCCGGGCACGCTGCAATGGACGCCGGTGGGCGGGGACTCGGGCGGCGGCGGCGGCGAGGGTTCCGGGGGCCGGCGCCGGAAGAAACTGGTCATCGACGGAACTCCACGGAGCCCCCATCCTACCCCCGCATCAGCACGAGCCGAACCGTGGTGAGGGCGACTACCCGAGGTCCTCGAGCCCACCGGTCTCGGCGAAGATCAACTCCTCGGCGATATTCGTCACCCGATCACCGATCCGCTCGAGGTAGTGAGCCACGAAGACAAGTCCGGTCGCCCGAGGCGCAAGACTGCCGTCGGCTGTCATCTGGTCGACGTACAGCGAGAATATCTGTCGATACTGCATGTCGACCATGCTGTCGCGGCGAGCGATGTCTCGCGCCGCCAGCGTGTCGTGCGCCTCGAAGGCAGTAAGGATGTCGCGCACCTGCGTCTCCGCCTGCTCTGCCAACGCGCCGAGAGGTTCCGATGACGGCACGTCTGGTAGATCAACCATCGACCTTCCAATACGAGCGATCGAGACGCAATGGTCCGCCATGCGCTCCAACTCCGAAGCCATGTGATCGAACCCGTGAATATCGCGCAGGTCGCGCGCCACTGGCGCCTGGGTGAGGATCACGTGAAAGCAGGCATCGCGGATCTTTCGGTGATGCTCGTTGATCGCGGCGTCGCCCTCGATGACCGCTGTGCAGATCTCGGGGTTGCGTTCACGCAGACCCCAGACGGCCCGTTCGATCGCCACCTCGACCTGCTTGGTGAGCTCGACGATCGCAGCGCGAATTGCGTCCAGCTCAGCCTGAAAGAGGGGTCGATGGGTTGTCGGCGTGGCCGCCGGGGTCAGCTGGCTCATCCGAATCTCCCCGTGATGTAGTCCTCGGTGCGCTTGTCCACCGGGTCCTTGAACATCTCATCGGTGGCGCCGAGTTCAACCAGTTCACCGGCGCGTCCCTCGCCCATCAGCATGAACGCGGTGTAGTCGCTGACCCGCGCTGCCTGCTGCAGGTTGTGGGTCACGATGATGATGGTCACGGTCCCGCGGAGTTCGCGCATCAACTCCTCGATCCGCAGGGTCGAGATGGGGTCCAACGCGGCGCAGGGTTCGTCCATCAGGATGATGTCGCTGCCGGCGGCCAGCGTCCGCGCCAAACACAAACGCTGCTGCTGTCCTCCGGAGAGCCCGGTGGCCGAGGATTTGAGACGATCCTTCACTTCCTCCCACAGCCCGGTCTGTCGAAGACAGCGCTCGACTGCATCATCGAGCGTCGCCTTGGATTGGCGACCGTCGAGACGGAGGCTGTAGATGACATTGTCGTAGATGCTCATTGGGAACGGCGCGGGACGCTGGAACAGCATGCCAACGCGCCGACGCAGACTCGCGACATCGACATCCGATGCATAGATGTTCTGATCGCCGACCAAGACCTCACCCTCGAGAGTGAACGAAGGGATCAGGTCGTTGATCCGGTTGAGGCTTCGCAGCAGCGTCGATTTCCCGCAGCCAGACGGTCCGATGATCGCGGTGATCTCACCGTGCGGTGCTGAGATTGAAACGTCGCGAAGCGCGAGGAATGACCCATAGCGCGCGTTGACGTTTCGGGTACTGACGGCAGGATTCTCCACCTGCACGATGCCTGGTCGAGCGGGACGTCCCTTCCCGGGCTCGGATTCCTGCAGCCGCCCCAGGATGCTCAACTCACTCGCCATCTCAACCCACCCTACCACTCACATATGCTTCGGTCGCCGCCTGAGCCGGGGATCCAAATATCTGATCGGTCGCGCCGAATTCAACCATGCGGCCCGGCTCGCCGGCATGTTCAATCGTCATGAAACCTGTGAATTGCGATACCCGCGTTGCTTGCTGCATGTTGTGCGTCACGATGATCACGGTGTACTGATCGGCGATCTCGCGAATGAGCTCTTCGATCTTGAAGGTCGCGATGGGGTCCAGCGCGGAGCACGGCTCATCCATGAGCAGGAGCGCGGGATCCACCGCGACAGCGCGCGCGATGCAGAGCCGCTGTTGCTGCCCTCCCGACAGGCTCACTGCCGGCTTGCCAAGGCGGTCCTTGACCTCGTCCCACAGTTGTGCTCGGCGCAGCGCGCTCTCCGCGATGTCATCCAGGTTCCGATCCCCCGCGCACTTGGCAAGCCGCACGCCGATGATCGCGTTCTCAAAGATCGACTTGGTGGGAAACGGGTTCGGCCGCTGGAACACCATCCCGATCTCGCTGCGCACCGAGCCCGGGTCAATATCCGCATCGTAGACATTCTGTCCACTGAACATGACCCGGCCTTCGGCTCGGGCACCGGGCACGATCTCGTGCATGCGATTCACACATCGCAAGAGCGTGCTCTTGCCGCAACCGGAGGGACCGATCAAGGCTGTGACGCGATGGGCCGGAGCGACCAGGTCTACGTCAGCCACCACGTGGTGCTTGCCGAACCATGCGTTGAGCTTGGCGATCGACAATCCTTCGACCGATGTGTCCGGGGTGGTCATCGTCTCGCCCACCGTCGCCGTGGCAGGGACTGGTTCAGTGGACACGTCAGTCATTCGACGTGCGTACTCGGCGGCCGAAGAAGCGAGCGACGAATGTGAAGATGAGCACGATGGCTATGAGTGTGAGCGCGCCGGCCCAGGCCCGCCCCTGACTTTCCTGAAACCCCGTGACCGCGTTGTCGAAGATCTGAAGTGAGAGCGTGGACATGCGCTTGGCCGGGTTGTACTCGGTGAACAGGTCATTGCCAAGCGCCGTCAGGAGCAGTGGGGCGGTCTCGCCCATCGCGCGGGCGACCGCCAGCATGGCTCCGGTGATGATTCCCGGTAGTGCCGTCGGGATACAGACCCGCATGACCGTCTGACTGCGCGTGGCCCCCAGCGCCAGACTACCTTCCCGAAGCTCATTCGGCACCAGCCGCAGCATCTCCTCCGTCGTCCGGGTCACCAGCGGTAGCATCACGATCGCGAGCGCCAGCGACCCCGCGAAACCGGAAAAGCCGAACCGGGTCACCCAGATCGCGTAGATGAATGCGCCCGTGACGATGGTCGGGACGCCGATCAGTACGTCGTTGAAGAAGCGGATCGTGTCGGCCAATCGCCCTCGCCCATACTCGACCAGGTAGATCGCGGCGCCGATTCCCAGCGGGATCCCGATCAGTGCCGCGATACCGACAACGATGAGACTGCCGATGATGCCGTTGTAGAATCCGCCGCCGGCGGAGGCTGGGTTGCCGGGAGGGGTTTGCGTGAGGAAACCAAGGTTCAGTGCGGCGACGCCCTGGATGGCGACATAGATGAGCACCCAGGCGAGTACGCCCACCGCTACCACCACCGCGGCGATGAGCAACCCGACGAAGATTGCACTCCTGGTGCGTCGCCGGCGCAACGCCGGGCGGTTGCGGAAGCCCGGTGGGCCGACCGCGAGCTGGGTCACAGCGCCACTCCACGCCGCACCACGAGGCGCGCGATGATGTTCACCACAAGCGCGACGATCAAGAGCCAAAACCCCACCACGAACAATGCCGACAGATGGAAGGGCTCGGTAGCCTCGGTGAACTCGTTGGCAATAACGCTGGACATCGTCGCGCCTTGCGAAAAGATGCTCCCGTTGATGTGCAGCACCGCGTTGCCGATCACCATGGTCACCGCGATGGTCTCTCCCAGGGCGCGGCCGAGACCGAGCAGCGAGGCCCCGACGATACCCGAGCGTGCTCGCGGCAGCACCGCAATACGGATCATCTCCCACCGCGTCGCCCCGAGCGCCAGCGCTGCCTCCTTCTCGTTCCGCGGCGTGCTCCGGAACACCTCGCGGCAGACGGCTGCGATGATCGGTAGGACCATGATCGCGAGCACGAGCCCTGCGCTGAAATACGACACTCCGAAAAATGGGCCCTGGAACGCGACACCGATCACCGGCACAGTGCCGAGGGTGGTGGTCAAGAAGTCCACGATCGGCTTGATCGCCGGAATGAGCGCGAAGATCCCCCAAAAGCCGTAGACGACGCTCGGTACCGCCGCCAGCAGGTCCACAAGCCCCGAGAGCGGACCCTTGATCCGTTGTGGTGCCACCTCCGTGATGACGAGCGCCGCCCCGACGGCGAGCGGGACGGCGATGATCATTCCGATGATCGACGTCAGCATCGTTCCGTAGATGAATTGCAGGATTCCGTACGGATTCGGATGCGACACGTTCGGCTGGGCAGTCGACGGAGTCCAGCGCGACGCCGTGATGAACGAGAAAAAACCATAGTGCTGCATGGCTGGAAGCCCTTCCAGCACGAGGAAGATGATCATCGCCGCGATCAGGACCAGAACGATCCCACCCATCGCCGTGACGCCGGTTCCAAAGATCCGGTCAGCGATGCGCGGCCGGTCGCGCTTCAACAGGATCGGCGACAGCCGAACGGTAGAGGCGGCGATGCCGCCGCCCTCACTCGCTGGCGGCGGCATCAGGAGCCCACCACGATCAATGCGGTGTTCGGCTCACGGCGAGACGGGCGTACCGTTGAGCGTGATTTTCTTGAGTTGAGCGATGCACAACGCCTGCAGGGTTGGTCCCAGTGGCGTGAAGTAGACCGAACCCGTGAGATCTTGACCCTTTGTCAGCACCCAAGAGAAGAAGTTGACGAGCGCAGCCGCCGTTGCCGCCTTGGTCTGGTTCTGGTAGACGAGCGCCCAGGTCAAACCGGTGATCGGATACGCCTGAGCATTCGTCGACTGGTTGACGATATCAATCCGCAGGTCGGACGGATAGCTGGTGATGCCGACCGTCGCATTTGCGGCAGTCTGCTCGCAGGGCTCGACGAATAGTCCCGCTTTGTTCTTGACGTCCGCGTAGGTCTGGTGCTGCGCGATGGCGTAATCGAGCTCGACGTACCCGATGCCGCCGGCCGTCTGGCTGACCACGGCGGACACCCCGTCATTGCCTTTGCCGCCGATCCCCACCGGCCACGCAACCGTCTTGCCAACGCTGGTCTTCGATCCACCCAGCGCGGTTACCCAGGAAGGACTGGTCTGCGTGAGGAAGTCGGTGAAAATGGCGGTTGTCCCCGATCCGTCCGAACGGTGGGCGACCGCGATGGGAGTGCTCGGGAGCGTGATCCCCGGGTTCAAGGCCTTGATGGCCGGGTCATTCCACACCGTGATACCGCCCGAGAAGATCTTGCCGATCGTGTCGCCGTCGAATTTGAGGCCACTCGCAATGCCGGGGAGGTTGTAAATAACGACCACTGGCGCCTGCACGAGCGGAATCTGCACGATCGGACCCTTGGCCTTCGCGATGTCGGAGTCCGACATAAACGCGTCCGAGTCGCCGAAATCGACGGTATTTGCCTGAATCTGTGCGACACCGGCGCCAGACCCTACAGATTGGTATGCCACCTGCACCCCGTTAGAAGTGGCATAGGCCTTCGTCCAGACCGACATCATGGGGGCGACAAATGTCGAACCCGCCCCGCTCAGGGTGGTCGCCTGGCCAGAAACTGTGGCGAGGCCATTGGTATAGCCGGGGTTGGCGGTGGTCCCGGTACAGACGGGAGTGGGAGTCGCGCTCGGAGCCGCGGTCCCAGGGGAGCTGGTGGATCCGCACGCCGCGAGGACCGAGCCTCCCGCGAGCAGCGTTAACGCACCTCGCGCGCTCATGCCTCGACGCCAGATTGGGCGCGCACGACTCAGCGACGGTTCGATCTCAGCGATCATGTCTGCCCTCATTACCCCGTTTCTCATCCGCCGTCCCGGCGACTGCACGGCCATATCCTGCCCGTCGACTGATTAACGGCGACACATCCAGCGCGTTAAGGAATGCTTAACGCTTATTGCAGTTCCGACGCCTGATGGCCTCGCTTTTGCCGTGCGATGGTTACGAGACTGCTGAGCTTTGCAAGCCCAACACGAGAGCTCTGACGGCGCTGACGGGTTCGCTACCTGCTGCGGCGCGAACCACTGCGATGCGTCCGGCTCCGGCACCTACCACTCCTGCTAGCGAACCCGGATCGATGCCACCAATCGCGAACCAAGGACGCTGTTCAGGGCCGTATCGCTGGCGCGATGCGGCATGGGTCACGATCTCGAGCCCGGTCGCCGGCCTGCCCGGCTTGGTTGGCGTGGCGTAGACGGGGCCGACGCAGAGATAGTCGGCCTCGGGGTCGCCCGCGTCGAACTCCGCGCTGGAGTGCGTCGACAGCCCGATGATCACGTCAGGCCCTGCCAGCCGTCGCGCCCATGAGGGCGGGAGATCGTTCTGGCCGAGATGGACCCCGTCGGCGCCCGAGGCGATGGCGAGGTCGGCGCGATCGTTGACCACAAAGAGGGCGCCGTGGTGGTCAGCGGCAGAACGGAAGACCTCACCCCAGCGGAGGATGTCACCTGCCTCGGCCTCCTTCTCACGCAACTGGATGATGTCCGCGCCCCCGTCCAGAACCGCGGCTAGGAACTCTGGAAGATCGCCTTGCTCCTGGCGCGCTCCCGTGACCACGTACAGGCGGGCGCGCGAGAGGCGCTCCCGCCTCGTGTCACCCGGACTCGGCATTGCCGAGCCCGGTCACCACCTTGGGATGGTTGTTGAGGTCCGCGAGTCCCTCCCACGAGGTGGACGCCTGCGCGTAGAGGCGCTGGGGGATCCGGCCGGCTCGGAATGCCAGCCGTCCCGCCGCGACCGCGGCTCCGATCGCCCGTGCCATGAGCACGGGTTCGGCGGCACGGGTGATGGCCGTGGCCACAAGCACGGCGTCGCATCCATGCTCCATTGCAATTGCAGCGTCGGAAGCGGTGCCGATCCCGGCGTCGAGGACCACCGGAACCCCGGCGCGCTCGCGAATGATCCGCAGGTTGTACGGGTTGCGAATCCCCGAGCCACTCCCAATCGGGGCCCCGAGTGGCATCACCGCCGCACATCCGAGATCCTCGAGCCGCCGGGACAGCACCGGGTCGTCGTTGGCGTAAGGGAGCACAACGAACCCCTCGTCGATGAGTTGCTCGGCGGCCACCAGGAGCTCGGCGCCGTCAGGGAGCAGCGTGTCCTCGTCGGCGATCACCTCGAGCTTGATCCAGTTGGTCTCGAAGGCCTCGCGCGCCAGCCTGGCCGTGGTGACGGCGTCGTGGGCCGTGAAGCACCCGGCAGTGTTGGGGAGGATGCGGCGCCCCGACTGGCCGACGACGTCCAGAAAGGAGCTCGCGCCGCTTGGATCGAGGCGGCGAAGTGCGACGGTGACGATCTCGGTGCCGGAGGCTTCGAGCGCTCGTTCCAGGATGTCGAGGCTCGGCGCGCCGCCCGTCCCCATGATGAGACGCGAGCTGAAGCGCTCACCTGCGATGACCAGGAAGTCATTCAGGTCAGCACCTTGCACGTCAGCCCCCCTGGACGGCATGGAGGATCTCCAGCCGGTCACCTGCGGCGAGCGTCGTGTCCGCCCAGCTGGCCCGAAGCACGACGTCACCATTCCTGGCGACCGCGATGCCCCGCTGCTCCGGTGGGAGTTCCATCTCACGGAGCAGGTCGGTGAGACCCATGCCTTCGGCAACCTCCTTGCTCTCGCCGTTGACGACGATGATCACGCCCCGACCTCCGCCGTCCTGCGGAATCGCGCAGGAGCCCACGGCCGGGTTGCGGCCGGCCACGCGCTCCCGGCGAGCGCACTCGCCACAGCGTCTGCCGTGGCTGGGGCAAGGAGATAGCCGTTCCGATAGTGACCCGTGGCGAGGATGAGCCCGGTCGTGGTGGCCTCACCAACTAACGGCATGTTGTCGGGCGATCCCGGGCGCAGGCCTGCAGACGCCTCCACCAGCTTCAGCTCGCCGACGTCCGGGACGAGGGCTCGGGCCTCACGGAGCAGTTCGTAGACGGCGCCCGCGGTGACCGATGTGTCGAAGCCACGTTCCTCGACCGTGCCGCCGATCACCACGCGACCATCGCCCCTCGGCAGGATGTAGACCGAGCCACCGCGGACGGTGCGCGTGAGCATCCCGGGTGCGCCGCGCAGGCGGAGGATCTGGCCCTTCACCGGGCGCACGGGCGGGATGTCCTCTTGCGGAATCCCCGTGACGGACCCGGACCAGCACCCGGCCGCGAGCACGACCCACGACGCATCGAGGCGTTCACCACCATCGAGATCCACGCCCTTCGCTCGCCCGGTCGTGACGACCAGCGCGGCCCTGGAACGGTGGATCTGTACGCCGAGCCGGTTGCAGGCCTGAAGCAGCGTGGGGACCATGGCCCTGGGGTCGACCTGGTGGTCCGACTCCACCAGCATGCCGCCCCGAATCGAGGGTGCCAGCCCGGGCTCGAGGTCACGAGTCTCGCGCGAGGTCAGGCGTTCCACGGGGAGCCCGAGCCCCTCGCGGTAGCGAAACTGGCGCTCCAGCGCGGACTGCTCGTCGGCATCGACGGCAACATGCAATGTCCCCGTCTGGCGATAGCCGGCTGACCTGCCTGCATCGAGCTCGAGTTCCGCGATAAATGAGGGGTAGCGCGCGGCGGAGTCGCGGTTGAGTTCGACGACGGTCTCCTCGCCGTACTCGGCTTCCCCCACCGGAGCGAGCATTCCCGCGGCGAAATGCGAAGCGCCTGATCCCGGTTCCGGATCCACGACGGCGACGCTCAACCCCGCCCGAGCGGCGCGCCACGCCACCGACAGGCCGATGACACCTCCGCCGATGACCACTGCGTCCACGCGTCTCCTCCGATGCTGGTCCGAGTTTACGGGGCGCGGTCGATTGCGCCGATCCGGTCCAGGCGGTACCCGACGCCGAAGACGGTGGTGATGCGGAACGGGATCTGGGCGAAAGGCTCGAACTTCTCGCGGAGCCACCTGACATGCACGTCGACGGTCTTGGGATCGCCATAGAAGCGGTTGCCCCATATCGCCGCGATGATCGCCTGACGCGAAAGCACCCGACCGTGGTTGCGCAGCAGCAGCGACAGGAGGTCGAACTCCTTCGGAGCGAGACGGAGCTCGACGGCCTCGACGTGGATCGTGCGAGCCGCGCGGTCGATCTTGAAGCCCTCGAACTCCTCGATCTCAGGCGCGCCGGTCGGCCGTGCGCTCATGTCCGAACGGCGCAGCAGGGCGGTGACCCGGGCAAGGAGCTCGTTGAACGAAAAGGGTTTGGTCACGTAGTCATCGGCGCCGAGCTGCAGTCCCACCACCTTGTCGACCTCGGTCCCCTTGGCGGTGAGCATGAGGATCGGCGTCGACGATTCCTGGCGCAGCACCCGGCACACCTCCAGGCCGCTCAGGCCGGGAAGCATCACGTCGAGAAGGATCAGGTCCGGCCGCTCCGCTCGCGCGAGGCTCAGGGCGTCAGGTCCGGTCGCAGCCTCGAGCACCTGGTAGCCTTCGCGGGCGAGGTTGTAGCGCAGCGTCTCGCGGATTGCGTCCTCGTCCTCAACCACGAGGATGCGTTTGGCGACGGGGGGCGCCATGAAACGAGCTTAGCTGTTCGCCTCGATACGCGCCGCGACACGAGCCTATACTCGCCACGGTGGAGGTGTCGAGCGTTGTCGAACTGCTCTCCGGCTCTGGCAGCATCGACGTTCTGCGCGCCGTCGGGGTGCTGCTCGACCCCGGAATCGTCGGCCTGGACGCGGACGGACGCGTCCTGCTCGCCAACGAGCCCGCCCGCCGGTTGCTCGGGCTTGCACTGATCGAAGGCTCGGACTTCGTCGCAGGCGAGGTCGACTACCGGCTGATCCGGTTGCTCGACGCCGCACGCCAGAGCGGACAGGTCGAGGAGCGTGCGATCACGCTGCACGACCGCGACTTCAATGCGCGGGCGATCGCACTCCACGGTGAGGTGTCAACCGTCCTGATGGTGCGCGACGAGACCCGCGTGCACCACCTCGAACGAGTTCGGCGCGACTTTGTCAGTAACGTATCGCACGAGTTGCGCACGCCGATCACCGCAGTCCAGCTGATCGCCGAGACACTGGCCAACGGCGGGCTCGAGGATCCTGACGCGGCCGCCGATTTCGTGCGGCGCATCGGTCAGGAGGCGTCGCACATGGCGCAGATGGTCGAGGAGTTGCTCGAGCTGAGCACGATCGAGTCCGGGCTGCGCCCGATGGCCAGCGAACGCGTCGCCATCGCAGGTCTGATGAGCAGCATGGACCGTCTTCGCCCGCTCGCCGAAAGCAAGGGCGTCTCGCTCGAGGTCAGCGTCGCGCCGGGGACGCCGGATCTGATCGGCGACGCTTCGCACCTCGGCCAGGTGCTTCGCAACCTCGCTCACAACGCGATCAAATTCACGCCGTCCGGCGGCAGGATCACGATCAGCGCCAGCCCCGGAGGCACCGGCCAGGTGGTGCTGAGCTGTCGCGACACGGGCGTCGGGATCACGCCTGCGGACCTGCCGCGGATCTACGAGCGCTTCTGGAAGGCCGACAGCTCGAGGCAGCGTGACGGCGAGGGTTCAGGGCTGGGTCTCGCCATCGTCCGCCACGTCGTCGAGGCGCACGGAGGAACGGTCACGGTCACCTCAGAGCCGCGCCGCGGGACGGAATTTCAGGTGATCCTTCCGGCAGTCGAGGGTCGGCGCGGGAGCGATTGACCGGCTTGCCGTCGCGGAAGGCCGTTGGTTACTATTCAGCGATAGTTACGACGTAGAAAGCTTTCCTGCAGGGGGAGGCCCATGGCGGAACGCGTTCTCGACATCGATTCGTCGCCCCCGGTGGAAGCGCAGCCGGCACTTCTGGATCGGCATGCCGGCATACTCGACGCCGGGCTTCGGAAGTCTGCGCCGCGGACACGCGGGCTGCTCCGGCAGATGTCCGCCTACCATCTCGGCTGGACCGACGCGCACGGACATCCGGCGAACGACCCGGCTGGAAAGCGCATCCGGCCCGCGCTCGCGCTGTGGGCCTGCGAATCGCTCGGCGGCGACCCGGCCATGGCACTCCCGGCGGCGGTCGCCGTCGAGCTGATCCATAACTTCACGCTGATTCACGACGACATCCAGGATGGCGACCAGCTCCGCCGCCACCGGCCGACAGTCTGGACGATCTGGGGCGCCGAGCAGGGCATCAACGCCGGGGACGGCATGTTCGCCAATGCTCTGAGCGGCCTGCTTGCCCCAGGACCCCGTCCCGGCCGCCGAATGCGTGCCGCTCATCTGCTGAGCGCGGCGGTGGTCCAGGTGGTCGAAGGTCAGTGCCTCGACCTCGCGCTCGAAGGCCGCGCCGGCGCGTCGCAGTCGACCTACCTCCGGCTGGTGACGATGAAGACGGGGGCGCTCCTCGGTGCCGCGATGGCCGCGGGGGCCGTGCTCGCGGGTGCACCGCGCGCGGTCGCTCAGCGATTCGATGCCGCCGGCAGGTTGCTCGGGCTCGCGTTCCAGGTCCGCGACGACTGGCTGGGCACCTGGGGCGATCCCCAGCTCACGGGCAAGGGGCGGAGCGGGGATCTTCGCCGCCGCAAGCTCACCTACCCAGTCGTGGCGGCCTACGAGGTGGCCACGCCGGTCCGGCGCCGCGAGCTGCGGCGGCTTTTCCGTGAGCGTGAGCCGGGTGGCGAGTTCCGGTTGCGCGCGCTGCTCGACGAGCTGGGTGGGCCGGCACTGACCGCGGGGGTCCCCATGGTGCTCGCGCGGGACTCCATCGCAGCGCTGACCGGCCTGCCGGATGAGGCGCTCACCGACTTCGCGGATCTGGCGATCCATGTCGCTGAACGCAACCGTTAGCCCGAGTACTGACGCGAACCCCGGGTCGCGCACGGCATCGCGCAAGGATGAGCACCTGCGCATCAACATCGACGAGGACGTCACCGCCAAGGGCGTCGCAACCGGATTCGATGAGTGGCGTTTCGTGCACCAGGCGCTCCCGGAGATCGACCTCCGCGACGTGGCGCTCGGCACCCACCTGCTCGGCCGGCACGTCGGCGCTCCGCTGCTGATCTCGTGCATGACCGGCGGGACCGAACAGGCAGGAGTCATCAATAAGCGACTCGCTGTCGCCGCGCAGTCCCACGGCCTGGCGATGGGGCTTGGTTCCTGCCGTGTCCTCCTCGAACAACCCGACGTGCTGCCAACGTTCGATGTCCGTGGGGTCGCACCCGATGTTCCGCTGCTGGCGAATCTCGGTGCCGTACAGCTCAACCTCGGTGTCGGCATCGATGACTGCCGCCACCTGCTTCGAACCCTGCGCGCAGACGCACTGGTGCTGCACCTGAATCCGCTCCAGGAGGCACTGCAGCCCTCGGGCAATACCGATTTCTCCGGACTGCTGGCGCGTATCGCTTCGGTGTGTGCGGGACTGGGTGCGCCGGTCATCGTCAAGGAGGTTGGCTGGGGCATCGCCGACGACCTGGTCACGCGTCTCTTCGAAGCCGGAGTTGCCGCCGTTGACGTCGCCGGTGCCGGTGGCACCTCGTGGAGCGAGGTCGAGCGTCATCGCATGCGCGACCCGGTGCAGGCACGGGTTGCCGCCTCCTTCGCCGGATGGGGGATCCCGACGGCGGAGGCATTGATCCGCGCGCGCAGCGCTGCACCGGGCGGCGTCCTGATTGCCAGCGGCGGTATCCGCAACGGCATCGACGTCGCCAAGGCGTTGACCTTCGGCGCTGATTCCGTCGGGATCGCCGGGCCGCTGGTGCGTGCAGCGGCAGCCGGTGACGAGGCGCTCGACGAAACCGTCACGGTGATTCTCGAGGAGCTGCGCCTTGCGATGTTCTGCGTGGGTGCGACGCGAGTTGGCGACCTGCGGGGCGACGCGCGTCTCGTGCGGTGCGATGGGCGCGCACTCTGATGGCACAGGCAACCGTGTCGCTAGATGCGGCCGATGCGTACTGCAGAAGCCTGGTCAGCCACTACGAGAATTTCACCGTCGCGTCGCGGCTCTCACCGCGGTCGCTGCGCCGCGATCTGACCAGGGTGTACGCCTTCTGCAGGTTCACCGACGATCTCGGCGACGAGAGCGGTGACCGCGCTGTCGCGATGCGGCGTCTCCGCCGCTGGCGCGACGAGACTCGCGAGAGCTTCGACCACGATGAGCGCACCCACCCGGTCCTTGTCGCCCTCACCGAGACTGTCCGCCGTTTCCGGCTTGACGCGCAGCCGTTCGTCGATCTGATCGACGCCAACGTACAAGACCAGCGCGTCGATACCTACGAGGATTGGGCAGCGCTTCGCGGGTACTGCATGCACTCGGCCGCGCCGGTCGGGCGCATCGTGCTCCGCCTCTTCGATATTCGCGATCCCGCCGCGGTTCCGCTCAGCGACGACGTCTGCATCGGGCTGCAGCTCGCCAATTTCGCCCAGGACGTCTCCAGGGATAAGCGGCTCGGCCGGACCTACCTTTTGCAGAGCGAGATCCGCGAACAAGGCCTTGACGGCGCGACCCGCTTGATGTGCGAGCGTGCTCGCTCGTTGCTCGACTCGGGACTCGCGCTCGAGGTGCTGGCGCCGCCGCGCCTGCGGGTGCAGCTCGCCCTGTACCGCCTCGGTGGTCAGGCAATTCTCGACGCCATTGCGGCCGCCGGCTATCACACCAGCTCAGTTCGCCCTGCCGTCGACCGCACCGCGCGCGTGCGAATCGTCGCTGCAGCACTTTCGGCGGGCGTGCATCGCCGTGAGGCACGAGCGGTTGCGCTGCCGGCGCGTTCCGCAGGAGACCGGCGTGCTTGACACCCCGACGCTCCCCGGCGTTCGCGCGCTGGAGCGGTACTGCGAGGACATGGCGCGCCGCGAGGCGGCCAACTTCTACTGGGGGTTCATCGCCCTGCCACGCCAGCAGCGCACCTCGATCTACGCGCTGTACGACTTCGCCCGCCAGGTCGACGATGATGCGGACCTCGACGGACGTGCGTCGCGCGAGGACCGGCTCGAGCGCCACCGTCGCCGGCTGCGCGACACCCGCCCTGGGGACAGCACCGACCCGGTCATGGGGCTGCTCGCAATTGCGATGCGACGCCACGCGATCCCGCTCGCCGAGCTGGACTTGCTCATCGACGGCGTTGCCATGGACCTGACCACCACCCGGTATCAGACGTGGGACGAGTTGAGCGCGTACGCCAACCTGGTTGCGTCGGTCGTGGGACGGATGTGCGTGCGCATCTTCGGCTTCCGCGATCCGATCGCGCTGGAACGCGCCGACGAGCTGGGTGTTGCGCTGCAGCTGATCAACATCCTGCGCGACGTGCAGGAGGACGCGACGCGCGGTCGCATCTATCTCCCGCTCGACGAGCTCGCCGAATTCGGCATCACGGAAGCCGACATCCTCACTGGTCGGGTCGCGCCGGGCTGGGCGGCGTTCATGACCATGCAGATCGGACGCGCACGACAGCTTCACGCATCCGGAATTCGTGTCACCGAGTCGATTCCGAAGCAACCCGGTGTCTGCGTGCGCACGATGGCGGGGATCTATCTCGGCATCCTCGATCGGATCGAGGCCGCGCCCGAGCTGCCACTTCGCGGCCGGGCGCATCTCTCCAAGGCGGCGAAGCTCGGCGTGATGGCCCGCTCATGGCTGGCAGCCGTATGACCCGGCAGCCGCGCGTCGCCGTCGTGGGCGCTGGGCTTGCCGGCCTCACCGCAGGGCTCGCGCTTGCCAAGCGGGGCTGGCGCGTCGACCTCTACGAGCGTTCCCGGTTGCTCGGCGGCAAGACCACCTCGTTCGAGGTGGACGGGCACGAGGTCGACTGCGGCCAGCACGTGGTCCTGGCCTGCTGCACGGCGACGCTCGAGCTCGTCGAGGAACTCGGGCTCTCCGAGTCGCTGTACATCCAGCCGCGCTTCGAGGCCACTGTTCTTTCACGCACACGCCGCCCCGCCACCCTGCGCGCGTCCGATCTGCCGGCGCCCCTGCACCTTCTGGCGGGATTCGCCCGCTACCCGCACCTCACCACGCTCGACCGCGTCCTGGTCGGGCGCGCGCTGCTCGCGGCCCGCACCGACACGGCGCCCAACGGCACCATGGCCGCCTGGCTGCGCCGGCATCGCCAGGGCGTGCGCGCGCTGCGGGCATTCTGGGAGCCATTCCTGGTGCCCGCGCTCAATGCGCCGCTCGACCGCGTGTCAGCACAGATGGGTCTGTTTGTCATCCGGACGGCGTTCCTCGGTGACCGTGACGCGGCGCGCATCGCGTATCTGAAGGTTCCCCTCGCGAGACTCGCAGAGGCCGCGGCGGCGCGCCTGGACGGAGTCCATCTCCGCCAGGCGGTGGTCGGGCTGCATCGCCAGGGGGACCGCGTCACCGGGGTGAAGCTGAGCGGCGGCGCAGGCGCTGCATGCGATGCATGCGTCATCGCGGTGCCGCCCGCTCGTCTTCAGGCGATCCTCGGAGACGCGTCCGCAGCCGGCGTTGATGGTCTGGAGGCCTTCGAGGCAATGCCCATCGTCGATGTGCACCTCTGGTACGACCGCCCGGTCCTCGGATGCGACTTCGCGGCGCTCCTCGACTCGCCGGTGCAGTGGGTGTTCGAGAAGTCGCCCGGTTACGTCTGCTGCAGCCTGAGCGCCGCCGATGACCTCGTGCAGCGCCCGGAACGGGAGCTCGTCGACCTGGGTCGCAGCGAGCTTGCCGCCGTGCTACCCCAGGCCGCTCGCGCACGGTTGCTCAGCGGAGCCGCGACCCGCGACCCGGAAGCCACGTTCATCCCCGCACCGGACGTGCGCCGCCCGGGGGCCGCGACTGCGCTGTCCAACCTTGTCATCGCGGGCGCATGGACGGATACCGGTTGGCCCGCAACCATCGAGTCGGCGGTGCGCAGCGGACGGACCGCGGCGCTCACTCTTTTCAGCGACGTCGTCGGGTGGACGCCAGCGCAGAACACTCGGGATGCGGGCGCGCCGCTGGAGGCCGCGCATGCAGTCTGAGGCGCTGCGCTCGGCGGTCGACTGGCTGTTCGAGCACCAGGACGCCGCGGGCTGGTGGAGCGGCGAGCTCGAGACCAACGTCACCATGACTGCCGAGCACGTCCTCCTGCTCCGTTTCCTCGGCGTGCCCCACGACGAGATTCGTGACGGAGCAATCCGCCACATCCTCGGCGCGCAGCGTGATGACGGGACATGGGCGAACTACCACGACGGCCCCGGCGACCTGAGCACGACCATCGAGGCCTACGTCGCGCTCCGTGTCCTGGGCGTCGATGCCGCCGAACCGCAGCTCCGCAAGGCCCTCCGCATGATCCTCGACCAGGGAGGGCTCGTCGAGGCGCGCGTTTTCACAAAGATCTGGCTTGCGCTCTTCGGCATCTACCCCTGGGACGGCGTGCCGAGCATGCCACCGGAGCTCGTGCGACTCCCCTCGTGGGCACCGCTCAACCTCTACGACTACGCATGCTGGGCACGGGGCACCATCGCGCCGCTGCTCATCGTTATCTCGCACCGTCCGGTGCGCGACCTGGGAGTCAACGTCGACGAAGTCATCGCCCCCGGGAGCGAACATCGGATGCGACGCGTTCCGGGTTCCGGCGTGTTCCTGTGGCTCGACCACGCGCTCAAGCTCTACGACAGGCTGCCGCGCCAGCCGGGACGCGCGTCATCGCGCGGCAAGCTCGTCGAGTGGATCACCGAGCGCCAGGAGGCCGACGGCGGGTGGGGCGGTATTCAGCCCCCATGGGTGTATTCGTTGATTGCGCTCAACCTCGAGGGCATGTCGATCGACCACGCGGTGATGCGCCGCGGCCTCGACGGATTCCGGCGATTCAGCATCGACGACAAGGACGGGTGGCGTCTCCAGGCGTGCATGTCGCCGGTGTGGGACACGGCCTGGGCGATGCTCGCGCTGCGCAAGGCCGGGGTCGCTCGCGAACATCCGTCGCTGCGACGCGCGGTGGACTGGCTGCTCGCCGAACAGATCCCAGGTGGGGGCGACTGGCAGGTCAAGGTACCGCTCGATACCTGCGGCGGCTGGGCGTTCGAGTTCGACAACGACGTCTACCCCGACATCGACGACACCGCTGTGGTGGTGCTTGCGCTGCTGGAGTCCGGAGACCCGGCGCTCGTGTCCACGCCTGTTGCCGAGGCCGTGCGCTGGTGCAGGGCGATGCGCTCGCGCAACGGCGCGTGGGGGGCATTCGACAAGGACAACACGCGCAAGCTGGTCTACAAGCTTCCGTTCGCCGACTTCGGCGCCATGCTCGATCCACCCTCAGAGGACGTGACCGCGCACGTCATCGAGATGCTTGCGGCCGTGGGCTGCGGGCCTGACGACGCCGAGATTCCCCAGGCACTGGCGTATCTGCGCGCGACACAGCGGCCGTGGGGGTCGTGGTACGGCCGGTGGGGCGTGAACCACATCTACGGCACCTGGTGCGTCGTCAACGCGCTGGTTGCACTGCACACCGGCGACGACATGGTCCGCGCTGCCGCGGCGTGGATTCGCCGCGTGCAGAACCCCGACGGGGGCTGGGGTGAGAGCTGTCACTCGTACGTCGATGAGTCGTTCGCCGGCGTCGGTACGAGCACACCGTCGCAGACGGCATGGGCGATGCTGACCCTGCAACTGGCCGGCTTGGGTGACGATCCCGCGTGTTCGCGCGGCCGGGTGTTCCTGCTGGAACGTCAGCGCGACGGCACGTGGGATGAGCCCCAGCACACCGGGACGGGGTTCCCGGGCGACTTCTACATCAATTACCACCTGTACCGGCACGTGTTCCCGACCCTGGCGCTCGCCGGCGGCGAGCCTGCAGCGACCGGGCAACGTGCAACCGAGCGCGAGCTCGTCGCCCCCAGATAGGTCAAAGAAAAGGAGACAGCCATGGCGGTGCCACTGCGACAGGCGATGCGAGTTGGAAGCTACGTGGCGCGCCAACGGCTGCGCCGCAATGAGAAGTTCGCGCTGGTTCTTCAGCTCGAACCGCTGTATCAATGCAACCTCGCCTGCGCGGGATGCGGAAAGATCCAGCACGAGGACCCGATCCTGCAGCGACGCCTGACGGTGCAGCAGTGCATCGACGCCGTCGAGGAGTGCGAGGCACCGATGGTGTCGATCGCCGGCGGGGAACCGCTGGTGCACAAGGAGATCGATCAGATCGTCGCCGCGCTAGTGGCGCGCAAGCGGTACGTCTACCTGTGCACGAATGCGCTCCTCCTCGAGAAGAAGCTGCATCTCTTCACACCGTCGCCGTACTTCTCGTTCTCGGTGCACATCGACGGTCTCCGTGAGCGTCATGACGAATCGGTGTGCCGCACCGGGGTCTTCGACAAGGCGATCGCGGCCATCGCGGCAGCCAAGGCGCGCGGATTCCGGGTGACCACCAACACGACCTTCTTCGACCAGGACGACGCGAAGTCGATTCGTGGCGTGCTCGACTTCCTCAACGACGAGGTGCAGGTCGACAGCATGCAGATCTCGCCCGGCTACGCGTATGAGAAGGCGCCCGACCAGGACCACTGGCTCAACGTCGAGCGCACCCATGCGATCTTCCGCGACGCGTTCTCGGATGGACGGCGCAAGAAGTGGCGGCTCAATCACTCGCCACTCTTCCTCGATTTCCTCGAGGGTAAGGTTGACTTCAGCTGCACCGCATGGGGCATCCCGAGCTATTCGGTGCTCGGCTGGCAGCGTCCCTGCTACCTCATGTCGGATGGCTATGCGACCTCGTACCGCGAACTCCTCGACACGACTGCATGGGAGAAGTACGGGCGGGGCCGTGACGAACGCTGCGGCAACTGCATGGCGCACTGCGGCTACGAGCCCACCGCGGTGGTCGCGACGTCAGCATCGCTGCGCGAGTCGTTGCGTGCCGCGAGTGACAGCCTTCGTCCGCGCACAAGCAAGCCGCATCTGAATTGAGGTGAACCCGACGCAGCGGGCGCCCGGTGAGGGCGAGGTCTTTCTCACCGGTGCGTCGGGTTTCGTGGGGTCGCACGTGCTCACCGCGCTCCTCGCGCGCGGCTATCGCGTGCGCGCCCTGGTGCGCGGAGACTGGGACGCCCCGGAAGGTGTCGTCGCGGTGCACGGGGATCTCCGCTCACCGGGCACGCTGATCGCCGCGCTGCGCGGATGCGACGCCGTCGTCCACACCGCCGCGCTGTACTCGTTCGCACCAAGCGACCGGGCAACGATTGCGGCGGTGAATGTTCGGGGCACAGCGGGCATCCTCGAAGCTGCGCGAATCGCGGGGGTCGAGCGATGCGTCGTCACGTCGAGCTCGGCCGCCCTCGCGCCGGCGACCGCCTCGCGCCCTGCGACGGAAAGTGACTGGGCCACCGCCCACCACGGGTCGTCGTACCACGCCTCCAAGCTCGCGGGGGAGCGCACGGCGCTGCGCGCGCCGATCCCGGTGGTCACCGTGTTGCCGACAGCACCCGTTGGTCCAGGCGATCGCAGGCCGACCCCGACCGGCAGGATCGTCGTCGACCTGCTGCGTGGACGCATGCCGGCAACGCTCGGCGGGGGCATGAACGTCGTGCCGGTCGAGAACGTCGCGGCGGCGCACGTTCTGGCGCTCGAGCGTGGACGCCCAGGGGAGCGTTACATCGCGGGCGGCGTCAACGTAACCCTCGCCGAACTGTGGCGGCTCATCTCTCGAGCGGCGGGCAGGTCGGAGCGGGTCGTGCGGCTCCCATACCCGATCGCCGCAGCGGCAGCTCGCCTCGATGCAGCCCGCGTCCGGCTCACCGGCGGGGTACCCGCGATCCCGCTCGAAGGGGTACGCATGGGCCGCCTCGAGATGTATTCGTCGAGCGCGAAGGCCGCGGAGGAGCTCGGATACCGGCCCTCGAGCGCCGATGAGGCAATCGAGCGTGCGGTGCGCTGGTATCGCGAGAACGGCTATGCCGCCTGAGGCGCCGGTCTACGCCGTCTGCGCCATGGGCATCGAGGCATGGGGCGTGCGACGGCGCGCACGAAATCTCCGCATCGTCCAAGTGGGTATCGGCGGGAGGCCGCCCGCTCGACTGCCGGGAATCGTGATCAGTGCCGGGCTCTGCGGCGGCCTGCTGCCCGAGCAGACCCCCGGCACGGTGGTCATCCCCCGTCAAGTCGTGGATGAGCAGGGGGTCACGCACGCCTGCGATCCCGGTGTCGTCGCCGCCCTCGAGCGGGCAGCGCGCTACCTCAGGCTTCCGGTGGCCGGCGGGTCGCTCGTCTCGACCTCGGGCATGGTGACCGGTGCCGCCCGGCGGACATGGGCGGAACGCGGGCACATGGCGGTGGACATGGAGTCGGCGGCAGCCGCCGCATCATCGGAGCGCTTCGGTGTGCTCCGGGTGATTCTCGACACGCCTTCTCGCGAGCTCTCGGATGCTTGGGCTGCACCGGCTCGCGCCATCCGGCAGCCGTCGAACTGGAGCGAGGCGGTCTGGCTCGGGATCAACGCACCGCGCTTCGCGCTCCGGGTTGGAGCGGTCCTAGAGGCGGCCTTCCTCGGCAATATCGACCCCGAGGTATAGCTGCACCGCTCCGCGCAGCAGCTGCGCGACCCCGGGCATGTCGAAGTCGTGGGCCATCTGGTGCAGCGCGGCCCGCTGGGCGTGCAGCGCCGCCTCGACCACCCGGCATCCGGCCTCGGTGAGGCCGACGCGAACCATGCGCCGGTCGGGCGCCGCGCGAAGCGTCCGCACCAGCCCGCGCGCGTTCAGCTCGTGAACCATCAATGAGACGCGCGCTTCGGGCGCCTGGATGAGCTCGGCGAGGTCACCCTGGACACATCCTTCGGTTCCTGCGGCGCCCGCCTCGAGAAGAAGGTGGTACTGCAGCGGGCTCAGGTCATGCTGGGCCAGCGATCGATTGATCTGGATCATCGCCTGCCGGAACCCACGTCGGAAGACCGCCGCGAGCCGGAGATCGTCGATCGTGGCGTCCTGGAAGAAGTCGGTGCCCCGGGTGTCGGGTTGAAGCTTTGCGGCCAGCGTCACGCTTTCGACTTTACAAGGGTGGGGGAGGGTCAGCCGGCTGCCAAGGGGCAGTCCTTGGCAAATGTTTATTAACGGACGGTAAAAAACGGTGAAGCTCTCGTGAGGCAGTTCCATCTGCTCAGGCCGGCATTGTCAGGATGCTCGCCCAGGGGCCACATCTGAGGGGGGATGCCAGCCAGGGGGATGGTGCTTGGGGGGCGGGCCCAACGGACGGGAGCGCAGCCCGCGGCAAGCGGGCTACGCCTCTCTCCCACCCTCCAACAGCAGGGTGGCCGGCGGTCTCAGTCAGGCCGGGGTCCGGTCGGGGATGGTGCGGCCGAGCGCGCGCAGCGCCCGAATGTATTTCGGGGTGCTTTCCGGCTCACCAGCACCGGCCGCGGCAAGTCGAGTGATGACGGCATCGATCAGCGCGTCATCGGCGGCGAAGAGTTCCATCTCGACCTCGCGGAAGCTCGCCACCACGCTGTCGTCGGACAGCACTGACACCCTGTCGTCCGCCACCTCGGCACGCCGCTCGCCGCCCGCCACGAGATCGACGGTGTGGCGGTCGGTGACGAGGCGCGCAATCGGACGAAGCACGACGTCACCGACCACGGGACGGATCTCGTCAATGACCGCCTGAGGCGGCATTTCGGGCGGTCCGGTGAAGTCGGACTCCTCCCGCGAGACGGCGTGGCCAACCATCCGGCTGCCGGCCTTGAGGGTCCACTTGCCGGGTTCGCCCGGCGCGCTGCGGTGGCGCAGGCCCAGGCCGGCGCGGAGCAGCGTCAGGTCGTCGGTGTCCCAGTACGTTGCCGACAGCTCGACGGCGCCGCGATCCACCGCGTGGGTCCCCTCGACCACGCCGTCGAGGTCCGGCAGCACGAAATCGGGGCCGACCGGGATCTTGATCTCGCGTTCTTCTGGCATGGCCGATGACTCTAACCCGCCCCGCCTGGCGCCGAAGCTAGCGCGACCTCAGGACCAGCGGCGCGATCAGAGAAATTCCTCGAAGCCAGGCCACGCCGACACCATCTGGCGGCGCAACTCCTCCGAGAGCGGGAGGTACGTGCCGGTGGCTTCGGCAACCGCGCCGCCGTCGGGGAGCAGCACACGCCCCTCGGTGTGGAGCGCGCGACGCATCAGGCGGGTGATGCGCCCTTCGACTCGAAGCTCGGTGCCGAGCGGCGCCGCCCGCCGGAAGCGCACCTCGAGTCGACCGGTGACCACCCAGTGTCGATGCAGCGCCGAGCATCGTCCCATCACGTCGTCGAGCACTGCGCTGATGATGCCGCCGTGCGCAAATCCCGGGAACCCCGCGTGATCATCGCCCGGCGTCCAGTGGGTGAACACGAGGTTGCCATCCAGCTCGTACTGAAGGTGCAGTCCCGACGGGTTGCGCAGTCCGTGCACCCAGTTCAGCTGGAACTCACTGCGATCGTTGAGCCACGCGGGGTCGATGTCGTGGTTGATCACGGTGGCGTCAAACGGTCGAGCCCACCGAGATACGCCCGCAGCGGTTCCGGGATCGCGACGCTGCCGTCAGCCTGCTGGTAGGTCTCCAGCAGCGCATCGAACGTGCGCGGCACGCCGAGCGCGCTGCCGTTCAGCGTGTGCACGTGACGCGGCTTCTCGCCCGGCGAGGGTCGGTAGCGAATGTTGGCTCGTCGTGCCTGGAAATCAGCGAACACCGAGCACGACGACACCTCAAGCCATTGCCGCATCCCGGGCGCCCAGACCTCCACGTCGTACTTCTTCCACTGCGCGAACCCGAGGTCGCCGCTGCACATGAGCAGGACCCGGTAGTGCAGGCCGAGCCGTTGCAGCACGTGCTCGGCGTGCGACGTGATCAGCTCGAGCTCATCCAATGAAGCTTCGGGTGTGGTGAAGCGCACCATCTCGACCTTCTCGAACTGGTGCAGGCGGATGTATCCGCGTGTGTCCTTTCCCGCCGCGCCGGCCTCGCGCCGCCAGCATGGCGTGAGTGCAACGTGCATGATCGGCAGCTGCGCGCCAGCGAGAATCTCACCCGCGTAGAGATTGGTGAGTGGTACCTCTGCGGTTGGAATCAGAAAGAGTCCGTCGTCCGCGTGATATGCCTCGTCCTCGAACTTCGGCAGCTGCGCGGTCCCGACCATCGCCTCGCGGCGCACCAGAAATGGTGGTGCGATCTCGGTGTACCCGTGCTCAAGCGCGACGTCGAGCATGAACGACGTCAGCGCCCGCTGGAGTCGCGCACCGTCGCCGCGCAGCACGACGAAGCGCGATCCGCTGATCTTCACGGCGCGCTCGAAATCGAACACACCGAGGCGCTCGCCGATGTCGTAATGCGGCAGCGGCTCGAAAGCAAAGCTCGGCGCATCGCCCCAGGTGCGCGCGACCACATTGTCCTCGGGACCGCCGCCATCGGGAACGCTTTCGTGTGGCGGATTCGGCACCTCGAGCAGCAGCGCATCGACGCGCTGGTCGAGCTCCGCGAGACGTGCTTCACCGTCCTGGATGCGCTGCTTGAGCGCGGTCAGCGACACACGCTGCTCGTCCGACGGCTTGCCTCGCACGGCTGCTGAAGCCGCGCGCTGCTCGGCGCGCGCCTGCTCGACGCTGGTGCGCAGGGTGCGGGCCTCGGCGTCGGCAGCGAGGAGTTCGTCGATCGGCGCGGCCTCCCCTTTACGTCGCGCGCCATCGCGAACCGAGTCCGGGTCATCGCGGATGCGCTGGATCGGCAGCATCAGCTGTCGCCGCGGTGCTGCGGGCGCATGGTGGGGAACAGCAGCACGTCGCGGATCGTCGCCGAGTCGGTGAGCACCATCACCAGCCGGTCGACGCCGATACCAAGCCCACCGGCAGGGGGCATGCCCACTTCGATCGCTTCGAGAAAGTCCTCGTCGATGGGCGGGATCTCCGAGTCGCCGGCTGCCCGAAGCCGCGCCTGCTCTTCGAAGCGTGCGCGCTGATCGATCGGGTCGTTGAGCTCGCTGAAAGCGTTGGCCAGCTCTCGTCCAGCGACGATCAGCTCGAAACGCTCGACGAAGCGTGGATCCGCGCGATGGCGGCGGGCCAGCGGGCTCACCTCGGCCGGGTAGTCGAGCACGAAGGTCGGATCCCACAGCTCGGCCTCGACGCGCTGCTCGTAGATCTCGAGCAACACCGCGCCGGGACCCAGGTCGGGCGACACCTCGACGCCGATCTCTGCGGCAACCGCATGCATGCGGTCCCACGATGCACGCGCGTCGACGCCGGTGTATTCGAGGACGAGGTCGACCATCGTCGCGGCTCGATACGGTGGCCGGAGGTCGAGCGACCGGCCGAACGCGGTGCGCAGCAAGGGGTCCTCGCACGGTGCGCTGCCACCCACCTCGGCTTCGGCCACCTGCGGTCCCGCGGCATTGGCGGCCGCCACGATCAAGGACTCGGTGAGCTCACGCATGTCGTCGTAGGTGGCGTACGCCTGATACGCCTCGAGCATGGTGAACTCGGGGTTGTGCCGGGGTGAGAGTCCTTCGTTGCGAAAGACGCGACCGATCTCGTAGACGCGCGCGTAGCCGCCCACGATCAATCGCTTGAGATGCAGCTCGATGGCGATGCGCAGGTACACGTCCGTGTGCAACGCGTTCCAGTGTGTCTCGAAGGGGAGCGCGTGACCGCCACCCGGGATCGGCTGCAGGATTGGCGTCTCGACCTCGAGAAAGCCTCGCTGGTCAAGAGTTGCGCGCAGCGCGCGAATCAAACGCGTGCGGGTCGCGAAGTGCCGGCGCTGCGAGGCGTTGCTGAGCAGGTCGAGGTAGCGCTTGCGGTACCGCGTCTCCTGGTCCTGGAGACCGTGAAACTTCTCCGGTGGCGCGTGCAGCGCCTTGACGAGCAGGGTGACGGTGTCGACGAGCACGCTCGCCTCCCCCCGTCGCGTGCGCGTGATCGGTCCCGTGATCCCGACGATGTCGCCGAGGTCGAGCATCTCCACCATCGCGTGGGCACCGCCTGGGCGATCCGCGCGAAACCACGTCTGCAGGCGGCCGGTCTCGTCCTCGACGTGGGCGAATGCGGCACCACCCAGGTCGCGAAGCTGCATGATCCGGCCGGCCACAGCAACCACAGGGCGATCCGGGGCATCGACATCTGCGTCGGGGTGCTCGGACTCGTACGCAGTGAGCAGCAGGCGCGCCTCGTCCATGGTCGCACTCGGCGTGAAGTCAACACCGTAGGAAGGAATCCCGCGCGCGGCGAGCTCATCGACCTTGCGCCTACGCTCCGCGAAGAGATCGTCGGATGGCATGCGGCCTATCTTCCCCGGCGGGGCGCGCTGCGTGCGCTTGACGCGCCCCGCACGGCGCTAGTTGATCTTGACGATCTTGATCTGTCGGGATCCACCAGGGCTGACCACGTCGACCGTGTCGCCCACGCCGTGTCCGAGCAACGCCTTGCCGACGGGCGACTCCATCGAGATCCGCCCCTCGGCAACATCAACCTCCGCGGGGCCGACGATTGTGAGCGTCTGTTTTCCGAAGTCATCCTTCACATCGACGGTGGTGCCGACGCTCACGATGCCGCTCTCACTGCCCTCTTCGATGATGACGGCATTGCGAAGCATGTTCTCAATGACGAGGATGCGGCCCTCGAGCATTCCCTGCTCGTTCTTGGCCTCGTCGTATTCGGCATTCTCCGAGATGTCACCGAAGTCCTTGGCGTACTTGATGCGCTCGGCCACCTCGGAGCGACGAACCGTGCGCAATTCTTCCAATTCGTGCTCAAGCTTCACGAGACCGTCTCGCGTCAGCAATACAGGTTTGTCCATTCAATTCCCTGGGTAATGCAAAGATGGCGGAGTATCCGGTGACCTCCGCTCTGCGGAGCCCGGAGTATAGGCGAGCCACATACAACGCTGCGTAACAACTTGTCGTTATTCCTTGACGGAATTGGCTCTGGTTCATATGATCCGCAGCGAGGTCGCGGCGGGGATCTCTATTACTGCCCCCCCTCTCGGGGCGTCTCTGGTTTCCAGAGGCGCCCTTCTTCTTTTCCGGTCTAGCCCTCGCCACTGATGAACAGGGGGCGGAACCACCCTTCAGGGCGCGGTCCGGCCGCGAGCGCACGGTCGAGCAGCGCGTCGAGCCGCTCACGCGTGTCCATCGTCTGCACCTCGGCGCGGAGCCGCGCAGCCCCCGCGCATCCGCGGATCGTCCAGGCGACATATTTGCGGCCGATGCGAAGCGCGCGGGGTTCGCCGTGGTAGGCGCAGAGCATGTCGAGGTGGCGTCGAGCCAGCGCGACGCGTTCGGGAAAATCGAGATCGGGCAGGATCGTGCCAGTGGCGAGCCGGTGCACCGCCTGGCGGACGAACCAGAAGTTGCCGAGCATGCCGCGGGCGATCACCACGCCGTCGACCATCCCCGACTCGATGCGCCGGGCAAGCGTCTCCACGTCCTCGACATCACCGCTGCCGAAGACCGGGACGTCCACCGCCTCCTTGACCCGCGCGATCTGCGCCCAGTCGGCGGCTCCCTCGTACTTCTGACAGCGGGTCCGGCCGTGCACGGTCACCGCGGCGGCCCCAACGTCCTCGAGCGCGCGGGCGAGCTCGGGGGCATTGATCGTGGACGCGTCCCAGCCGATGCGCATCTTCACGGTGATCGGGACCGGGACCGCCTCCACCATCGCCGCGACCACCCGTGCGGTCGCCCCGACATCGCGTGCGAGGGCGGCGCCGCTGCCCCGGCTGACGACCTTGGGGACAGGGCACCCGAGGTTGATGTCGACGAGCACCGCCCCGCGCTCGACGCAGACCCGAGCGGCATCCGCCATCACGGTGGGATCGGAACCGACCAGCTGGGCGGCCACCGGCGAGACGCCGGCGGGGAAGTCGAGGAGATGGAGGGCTGCCTCCGTGCTTCGCACCACCGCCTCGGCGGCGACCATCTCGGTGGAGACCAGCCCCGCGCCGAACTCACGGCACAGCTCGCGGCATGGGGCGTCGGTGATCCCGACCATCGGCGCCACCAGGACCGGCGATGAGAGTTCGAGGCCGCCGATCTCGAGGGGGCGCAGCGCGGTCGCAGCGAGAGCCATGGCCCCATGGTACGGGGAGGGTCGGCTCGCCTCAGCGATTCTGGTCGTGGATGAGACGGAGCCCGTGGAGCGTGAGTCGCTCGTCGACAACGTCGATCGCGGGGATCAGCTGTGCGAGCGCCGGCGCGAGTCCACCGGTGGCGATCACCTTTGGCCGGCCCTCCATCTCCTGACGGAAGCGCCCCACCAGACCTTCGACGAGGCCGACGTAGCCGAAGACGATGCCCGACTGCATGCTGGCCGTGGTCGAGTGGCCGATCGCTTCAGCGGGAGCGACGAGCTCGACCCGGATGAGCATCGCGGCATGGCTGACCAGCGCGTCGTGGCTGAGCTGGATACCGGGCGCGATCGCTCCTCCCAGATAGTCCCCCTTCGCATCGATTGCATCGAAGGTCGTGGCCGTGCCGAAGTCCACCAGGATGCAGGGACCGCCGTAGAGGTCATGGGCGGCAATCGCGTTGGCGATCCTGTCGGCCCCGACCCGGCGAGGGTCGTCGTACTGGATGCGGATGCCGGTCCGGGTGCCGGGCCCGACGACCATCGGCGCCGTATCGAAGTAGGTGTGGGAAAGTTCGTCGATGCTCCGCGCAAGCGTGGGAACCACGCTGCTGACCACGACGGCGGTGATCTGCGCGGCCGCCAGGTCGCGCCGCCCGAGCAGGTCGACGAGGACGAGCCCCAGTTCGTCACCGGTGAACCGATCGTCCGTATGGATCCGGAAGTCGGCGATCAGCGTGTCGCCGTCAAAGACCCCGACGACGATATTGGTATTCCCGACGTCGATCGCGAGCAGCATGGCGGCGAGTGTAGGCATCATCGCGACGTGATCGCGCTCCTCGACATCGGAGGCACCAAGATCGCCGCCGCCGCGGGTCGCGGCACCGCCATCGGGATGGTCCGGCGCATCGCGACTCCCGTCGACTCGCCGCTCGCGACGCTGCGGAGCCTGGTCGAGGGGGTGATGGGCGGCGTGCTCCCGGAGGCGATCGCGATCTCCGCACCGGGACCGTTCGACCGTGGCTCGGGCGCGCTCCTCAACCCGCCGGGGATGCCCGCGTCTTGGCACGGCCTCGAGATGGCGCACCTCCTCGGTCAGCGCTTCGACTGCCCGGTGGTCGTCGAGAACGATGCCAATTGCGCTGCGATCGCCGAGGCGCGCCTCGGCGCCGGGGCAGGACAGCGGACGGTGGTGTACTGGACGGTCTCGACGGGCATCGGGTGCGGCGTGGTGCGCGACGGGCGGATCGTCGTGGGCAGGCACGACACCGAGGGCGGCCACATCGTGCTCTGGCCGGCCTGGCTGGGCGGCCCACCCTGCCACTGCGGCGGTGCGGGCTGCCTCGAGGCGCTGGCGAGCGGACGGTCGATCGCCAGGCGCTACGGGGTAGCCGCGGAGCACCTCAGCGACCCGGAAGCCTGGGCCGAGATCGGCCGCTGGCTGGGGCTCGCCATCGTGAACGTCACGGCTCTCCATGACCCCGACGTGGTGATCTTCGGTGGCGGCGTCTGCACGAGTTGGAGCAGGTTCGCGCCCGCCCTCTTCGAGACTGTGGAGCGCTCCCTGCACCTCCAGCCGCCGCCAGAGATCACTCGCGGCACCCTTGGCGAGGAGCGATCGCTGCTGGGTGCGCTGCTGATCGCCGAGGACAGCGGTGAGGATCCGTCGAGACTGCTGACGGCGCGGTAGGCTACGGCGCCGATGCCATCGGTCCACCTGGTGTGCGACAGCACCGCCGACCTCGACCCTGCGTTTCGCGCCGCGCACGCGGTCCGAGTGGTGCCGTTGAAGGTGATCTTCGGCGACCAGACGTACGCGGACGGCGTGGACATCACCGCCGAGGAGTTCTACGCGCGTCTGGCGGCGCCCGGCCCGTTTCCCCGGACCTCCCAACCCACGCCCTCCGAGTTCGAGGAGGTCTTCCGGGAGCTGGGGGCCGGCGGCGTCCCCATCGTCTGCACGACCATCTCGGCCGACCTCAGCGGCACGTACGCCTCGGCAACCCAGGCACGCGCGGCGCTGCCGGAGCTCGACATCCGCGTGATCGACACCCGGAGCGTCGCGGTCGGCCATTACGCGGCTGTTCGTGCGGCGGTGCGGGTGATCGAGACCGGCGGCGACGCCGGCGCGGTCGAGGCTGCCGTCCGCGCCGTGCTCGGCACCGACAGGGTGCTCTTCACCGTCGAGACCCTCGAGTTCCTGCGCCGCGGCGGGCGCATCGGCGGGGCTCGCGCGCTGCTCGGCTCGATGCTGGATATCAAGCCGATCCTCGAGATCCGCGATGGCGTGATCGAAGCCGTCGGCCGGGTCCGGACCTACCCACGGGCGATCGACCGGGTCGTGGAGGAGTGCAAACGAGCCGCCGAAACCTGGGGCGGCGCCGAGCTCGTCATCGCCCACGCCGACCGGCCCTCGATCGCCGCGGAGCTGGTCGAGCGGATGCGCCCGCTGGTCTCGGGTGAGCCGGCCCTGACGGTTGTCGGGCCGGTGGTGGGGTGCCACAGCGGGCCGGGCGCGATTGGCGTTGGGTTCCACAAGCCGCTGGGCTGAGCGGCCGCTCCTCCAAATTATCTCAATTGCAAATTCTCTCAATTGCGGCCCGCAGGGGTAGCATTGCCGCTCAGGTTGAACGCGTGAGAGACACCGCCGCCGTCACCGCCATGACCGAGCGAGAAACGATCCAGGGGGCCGACCTCGATGACGCCGGAAGGAGGGTCCAGATCGTCCGCGCCGCGGCGGCCGTGCTCGGCCGTCAGGGCTACGCCGAGACCTCGCTCAAGGACGTCGCGCGCGAGGCCGGGGTCGCGCCCGGGCTTCTCCACTACTACTTCGACTCGAAGGAGGACCTCCTCCTCGAGGTGGTGATGGTCACCGAGCGCGAGATGCTCGCCAACTGGAAGGCGGTGGTCGAGGCGGTCGAGGATCCCCTCGAACGCCTCGTGACGGGGCTCGACCACGCCGAAGCACGCTGCGCCGATCAGCCGGAGTTCTTCCGCCTGCTGCTCGACCTCTACACGATCAGCCTCAGCAGCCCCGCATTGAGGGTTCGGTGCGCAGCGCTCCGGACCCATCTCATCGACGAGGTCGAGATCGAGGTTCGACAGGTGTTCGGGCGGTTGCCCGCGTATTCCCTGGTCTCCCCTCGCGAGCTTGCCGGCGCGATCCTGAGCGCCATCGATGGGATCGCGCTCTCGGGCCTGGTCGTCCAGCAGCCGGCCGCCGCCCCGTTCCATGCCCTGAAGGTGCTGCTCCTCTCGCTGGTGGTGACCGCTTATGTCACCGCGGGGAAGGAGCCTCCGATCGCACGTCTCGGCGAGATGCTCAGCCGCCACCCCTGAGGCGGTGCGCGATCAACCCGCACCGACCGGGAGCGGTGGGAGCAGCGCCACAGTCGCGCCGATCGGGCCCGGCTCCTCGCCCTCGGCGCGGCCCCAGAAGCGCGAGAAGCGGCCGTCGTAGCCGACCGCGAGACCTCCGTGAAACGAGATCGGCGCCTGATCCCAATGCGGGGTGTGTCCGTGAACGACACGGCGAACGCCGAAGTGCTCCAGGTAGCGCTGCAGGCGGACCGGGTCGTCGAAGCCGTGCCGGCCGATCGTGTAGCGAAGCGACTGAAAGGCGCCTCCGCGGGTCGCGAGCCAGGCGCGGACCGCTGCGTTGACCTCGTCGACGCTGGCGCCGATCTCCGCGTAGCGGTCGTCGTCAGTGTGCTGCGCAAGGGTCCCGTCATCGATCTCGACGAGGAAGGGCAGCGCCCGCAACCACGCCTCCAGTTCAGCATCAGACGCGACCGCGTCGAGGTCCGCCCAGTCGCCTCGCCGGCTCAGCCAGAGATCTTCGATGCTCAGCCCGTCGCGGGTCCGCCATTCACCGAGCTGGTCGAGACCGCGCGAACGCTCGAGCATCACGAGCAGGAAGAGGTCGTGATTGCCGAGAACTGAGCGCGCGTTGCGCCGCTCCTTGGCGAGCTTCGCGGCGGCCGCGCCGCCGCCGGCACCGGGCTCGCCCCCCTGAAAGAAGTCACCGAGGAAGACGGTGTCGACAAGGTCTTCCGGGAATGGCTCGAGCGCCTCTCGGAGCCGGTCAACGTCGCCCTGGACGTCGCCGACGATCAGGGTGGGTCGGGTCACACCCTCAGGATACGAGCGGGCAGGTGCTCAACCGCCCGCGGCCGCCCTGCGCGTGCGAGCCACGAGCGCTCGGGCCCGGGCGAGCTGCCTGGTCACCGACTTCGGTCCCGGCCCGCCCGGCACGTCGCGTCTGCGGAGCGCCGCATCGGCGTCGAAGAGTTCGACCACATCTCGACTGAACCGATCCGACGCCGCGCGCCATTCGCTGACGTCGAGGTCGGCGAGCGTGCGTCCCTCGGCCAGGATCCGCGCGACGACCTTGCCCACGATGGTGTGGGCTTCCCGAAACGGCACCCCGTTGGCGACGAGGTGCTCGGCGATGTCGGTGGCCTGGAGCGCTGGATCCGATGCCGCCCGGCGCATCGCCGCCACATTGAAGTGCACGACGGTCATCAGCTCGGTGAGCAACCGCGCGGTGGCCGCTGTCGTGTCCACCGCGTCGAACAGCGGCTCCTTGTCCTCCTGGAGGTCGCGGTTGTACGTGAGCGGCAAACCCTTGAGCACCGTGAGCAGTGCGACCAGGTCGCCGGTGACCCGCCCGCTTCTGCCTCGCGCAAGCTCGGCGACATCGGCGTTCTTCTTCTGCGGCATCAGCGACGAGCCGGTCGCATGACTGTCGGGGAGGCTGACGAACCCGAACTCGGCGCTCGACCAGAGCACGAGGTCCTCGCCAAGCCGCGAGCAATGGACCATCGTCAGCGCGCAGGCGGAGACAATCTCGACCGCGAAATCCCTGTCGGCGACGGCGTCCATGCTGTTGGCGGCAATCCGCCCGAAGCCGAGCTCGCCGGCCACGCGGTTGCGGTCGAGTGGGAGCGTGGACCCCGCAAGTGCCCCGCTGCCGAGGGGAAGCTCGTCGCAGGCGATGCGCGCCGCGCCAAGACGGAGGGCATCGCGAGCGAACATCTCGACGTACGCAAGCAGGTGATGCGCCAGCGATACGACCTGTGCGCGCTGCAGGTGCGTGTATCCCGGCATCGGAGCCGTGCGGTGCTCGGCCGCGCGTGCGATGAGTGCCTCCTGGAGTCCGGCGAGCGCAACCAGCAAGTCGGTGCAGGCGCGGCGAGCCCACATGCGCAGGTCGGTTGCAACTTGGTCATTGCGACTGCGGCCGGTGTGCAGCATCCCCGCCACGGGACCGGCCAGCTCGAAGAGCCGGCGCTCGACCGCCGTGTGGATGTCCTCATCGCCAGGCGACACTGCGAAGGCATCGCTCGACAGCTCCGCGGCGATGGCGCGGAGCCCCGTGTCGATGGCACGATGCTGGGCTGTGCTGAGCACGCCGATGCTGCGCAGCATGCGCGCGTGAGCGCGCGACCCGGCGACGTCATCGGCGCCGAGACGGCGGTCGACCGCGAGGCTCGATGTGTACGCCTCGACCCGTTCGGACGTCGGACCGCTCAGCCGGCCCGCCCAGACCTTGGTTGCGCGCGCTCCGCCGCGCGCCCGCCGATCAGACGTCGCCACGCCGTTGGGTGCGCCGCTCGACGTGGAGCGGTGCCGTGTCCTCGAGCGCGCCCTGGACGCGGGTCTGGGTGCGGAGCGGCAGGCCGAACAGTTCGATGAAGCCGCGCGCAGCGGCGTGATCGAACGTGTCGCCGGCCCGATCGTAGGTCGCGAGGTCGTTGCTGTAGAGCGATCGTTCCGCTCGCCTGCCGATGACCTGGGCGGCGCCGCCCTGGAGGCGCATCCGGACCACACCACTGACATGCAGCTGGGTCTCCTGCACGAATGCATCGAGAGCGGTGCGCAGCGCGGAGAACCAGAGACCGTCGTAGACGAGTCGCGCCCACTCGTCGCCGACGATGCGCTTGAACCGTGCGACGTCTCGCGGAATCGTCAGGCTCTCGAGCGCGTCGTGCGCAGCGTGGAGCGCGACCGCCGCCGGCGCTTCGTACACCTCGCGGGACTTGATGCCGACGAGACGGTTCTCCACGTGGTCGATGCGTCCGATGCCGCGTGCCCCGGCGAGGCTGTTGAGCTCCCCGACCAGCACCTCGCCTTCGAGCCGGCGACCGTCGAGGGATACCGGAACCCCGCGCTCGAACCCGATCTCGACCACGACGTCTGGGGCATGGTCGTGAGCGGTCCACTCGTAGACGTCGTCAGGCGGTTCGATCCAGGGGTCTTCGAGGACGCCGGTCTCGATGCTTCGTCCCCAGAGGTTCGCATCCACCGAGTACGGGGACGCCTTGGTCACCGCCACCTCGATGCCATGCGCGGCTGCGTACTCGAGCTCCTCCGAGCGCCCCATCGCCCAGTCGCGCACCGGCGCGACCACACGAAGCTCGGGGGCGAGCGCGCCGACGGCGACGTCGAAGCGCACCTGGTCGTTCCCCTTGCCGGTGCATCCGTGCGCCACTGCACTGGCGCCCTCCTCGCGAGCCACGTCGACGAGCAGCTTGGCGATGAGCGGACGCCCCAGGGCTGTGGCAAGCGGATAGACGCCCTCGTACAGCGCCCCGGCCGCGAGCGTCGGAAAACAGAAGGCGTCGACGAACACCCGCCGCGCGTCTGCCACATGCGCGCTCAGCGCACCGGTGCGCAAGGCGCGGGTCGCAACCGCATCGACATCCTTCGACTCACCGAGGTCTGCGGTGAGCGTGATCACGTCGTATCCCAGTTCCTCCTGGAGCCACCGGATGGCCACCGACGTATCGAGGCCGCCGCTATATGCGAGCACGCAGCGTTCGCGTGCGCTCAACTCATGTCATCCGACATGGCGTTGAGGCGGAGCAGGAGGCGCTGTGCCGCCGGTCGCGACCTCGCGATCACCAGCACCGTGTCATCGCCGGCGATGGTGCCGGCGACCTCCTCGAACCGGGACGCATCGAGTGCGCCACCGACCAGCGGCGCGCATCCCGGCGCCGTGTGCACAATGCCGAACAGGTCGACGAATTCGATGGCCTGGACGTGCTCCCGGATCGCGTTGCGGAGTCGCTGCATGGTCTGCTCCACGTCGAGCTCGGCGACCGGCGCCATGTAGCGCGCCCCCGCATCATCGTGGACGCGAAGCAGTCCGAGCTCGCGGATGTCACGGCTCACCGTCGCCTGGGTGACCGGGAACCGTCTGCGGTGCAGCTCGGCGACGAGGTCCTCCTGGGTGCGGATGACACCGCCGCGCACCAGCGCGAGGATGGCGCGGTGACGTGCGGGTTTCGCAGCCGGGCCGATCACCCGGGTCGCGCTCGCGCTCATGCGTCGCCGCTCGACGCCGCGACGGCGTCGAAGGCTCTGCCGAGGCGCAGCACCGCTTCGTCGACCTCGTCGCGGGTGATGATCAATGGCGGTACCAGCCGGAGTGTGCGGTCGCCGACCGCGTTGACGATCAACCCCTCGCCCAGCGCAGCGGCAGCGACATCACGAGCAACATCCCTTGTCAGCGCGACGCCCAGCATGAGCCCTCGCCCTCGGACGCCCGCGATGGGCGCACCGTGCTCGCCGAGCGCATGCAGCGACTCGGCGAGGTAGTCACCGACCTCCGCCGCGTGCGCCACCAGTCCCTCGCGTTCAACGGCACGCATCACGGCAACCGCGGCTGCACATGCCAGCGGGCCGCCACCGAACGTGGAACCGTGATCACCGGGTTCGAAGACATCCGCACGTGGTGACGCCAGGATGGCGCCGATCGGCACGCCCCCTCCCAGCGCCTTGGCGACGGTCATCACGTCCGGCGCCGCGTCCTCGTGCTGGTGCGCCCACCACCTGCCGGTCCGCCCCATCCCTGTCTGCACCTCGTCGAGGATGAGCAGCACATCACGTTCATCGCAGAGGCGGCGAATCGCCGCCAGCCTGCCGGGCGACAGGGCGATCACACCACTCTCGCCCTCGATCGGCTCGAGCATCACCGCACAGGTCGCGCTGTCGATCGACTGTTCGAGCGCGCCGAGGTCGTCGTACGGGACGTGGACGAAACCCTTCGGCAGGGGCTCGAACTGCTTGCGATATCGAGGGTTCGCGGTTGCCGCAAGCGCACCCATGGTGCGTCCATGGAATGCACCCTGCGCACAGACGATCACGTGCGCGCCGTCACGGTGCAGCTTGCCCCACTTGCGCGCCAGCTTGATGGCACCCTCGTTCGCCTCCGCACCGCTGTTGCAGAAGAACACCCGCGACGGAAACGCCGATGCAACCAGCAGCTCGGCAAGCTCCAGCTGCGGCTCGGTGTAGTAGAGATTGCTGGTGTGCACCAGCGTCGCCGCCTGCTCGGCGATCGCCTTGCGCAATGCCGGATGGTTGTGACCGAGAACGTTCACGGCGATACCGGCGACGAGATCGAGAAGCTCACGTCCGTCGTCATCGGTGAGCCAGACGCCGTGACCGCTGCGCAGCGCCACCGGCTGGCGCTGATAGGTGTCCATAAGGGCAGCTTTGGCGCGCGCGGCGAGCGCGCTTCCCGAGGTCGGGCTGCCCGCAGTCACGCCGGCTCCGAGTGGGTGAGCATGGTGCCGACGCCGCGCTCGGTGAGCAGCTCGAGGAGCAGCGCGTGTGGCACCCGCGCGTCGATGATGTGCGTGGCGCAGCCGCCGTCGGTGGCTCTGATCGCCGCCTCGACCTTGGGGATCATGCCGTCATGGATGACGCCTGAGGCGAGCAGCTCGCGTCCGCGCGCGGCGTCGAGCTCGCTGATCAGGGCGCCGTCGCCGTCGCGAACACCTTCGACGTCGGTCATCAGGATGAGCTTGCTGGCGTCCAGAGCGACGGCGAGCTCTGCGGCGACAGTGTCGGCGTTGACGTTGTATGCCTGGCCGTCGTAGCCGAGACCGATCGATGCCATCACGGGGATGCGCCCCTGGTCGAGGATGGCCAGGATCGGTTCAGCGTTCACCTGCGCCACGTCACCGACGAAGCCAAGGTCGGCGCCGCTCGTATCCGACCGCGGACGCACCAGCAGAGTCGGTCCGTCCTCGCCGGAGATCCCGATCGCGCCGGCGCCGAGCGTGTGGATGCGCGCAACGATGTCGGGCCCGATCTTGCCGGTGAGGACCATCTTCGCGATCTCCATCGTGGGCGCGTCGGTGACGCGGAGCCCGTTGACGAACCGGGTCTCGATGCCCATGCGCTGCTGCCAGGCGCTGATCTCCGAGCCACCGCCGTGCACGATCACCGGGCGCATCCCGACGAAACGCAGGAGGACCACATCCTCGAGCACCGCATCAAGGTCCGCCACCGCACTCGCCGCGCCCCCGACCTTGATGACGAGGATGTGACCCGCGAACCGCTTGATGTATGGCAGTGCCTCGATGAGCACCTCAGCACGATGGATCCGTTCGTCGATGGTCTGTTCAGGCATGGTGTTTGTGGTGGTGCTCCGTATCAGGTGGTGTAGTCGGCATTGATGCGCACGTAGTCCGCAGAGAGGTCGCAGCCCCACGCATGACCCTCGCCATCGCCGGCGCCGAGGTCGATGTCGATGTCGAGACGTGGCTGCGAGAGCGCGACGCGGATCCGTTCCCCTTCGACCGGCTCGGGGGCACCTCGGTCGAACACGACCAGGCCCCCGATGGCGACGCGGCAGCGGTCAAGGGTGAACGACGCACCGCTCCGGCCGAGTGCGGCCACGATGCGACCCCAGTTGGGATCGCCACCGTGGATCGCCGTCTTGACCAGTGAGCTCTGCGCGACCACGCGCGCGGCGACGCGCGCCTGATCCGTGCCCGAGGCGCCGTGCACCGCGACGCGGAAATGACGAGTGGCGCCCTCGGCGTCGGCGACGAGCTGCTCCGCAAGCGAGTCACACACCTGAAGCAGCGACTCCTCGAATGCGGACGCCGCGCCCGATCCCTCGACGAGCATCGAGCCACCCGCCGCGCCGTTGGCAAGCAGGATGCACGAGTCGTTGGTGGACGTGTCACCGTCGACCGTGACGCAGTTGAACGTGCTGTCGGTGACGCGACGCAGCGCCGCCTGGAGCAGTGTCGATTCCACGGGTGCGTCGGTGGTGATGAAGGCGAGCAGGGTCGCCATGTCCGGGTGCAGCATCCCCGCACCCTTTGCGGTGGCGCCGACGGTGTAGGTCACGCCGTTGCCGATGAACGTCGCCTCCGCCACCTTGGCGACCGTGTCGGTGGTCATGATCGCGCGGGCAACATCGCCGCCCGCGTCGGGAGACATGGACAGGGCCGCTGCCCGGATGCCACGCACCACGCGATCCATCGGCATCGGCCGTCCGATCACGCCGGTGCTGCACACCAGCACATCGCTGGGGTCGAGATCCAGGCTGTCGCCGGCGGTCGTGCACATGATCAGTGCGTCGCGAAATCCCTGGCCGCCGGTGCACGCGTTGGCATTGCCCGCGTTGACGACGACGGCCGAGATCGGCGTGCCACGCCGCAGGGTGAGCTGCGAGATGACCACCGGCGCCGCCTTGACGGAGTTGCGCGTGAAGACGCCCGCCGCGGCGGCGGGTGTGTCCGAGCGGATCACCGCAATGTCCGTGCGCGTCTCGTCACCGTCGCCACGAATCCCCGCCGCAGCCACACCGCCGCGAAATCCGCGTGGAGCGCAGACCCCGGCTCGAGTGTGCTGCATCACCGGCGCGGTCATGGCCACAGGAAGCGTGACTCCAGGCCGGCAGTTTCGTCGAACCCGAACCGGATGTTCAGCGCGTGCACCGCCTGACCGCCGCCGCCCTTGCCGAGGTTGTCGATGGCGACCGTGATGACCGCCATGCCGTCCTGCCACCCGGAATGGATCGACGCGCGGTTGGTTCCGGTGGTGCCCTTGGTCGGCGGTGGCGTGTCGACGTGATCGAGGAACGGGCTCGTCGCGCAGAAAGCTGCGTACAGGTCGTTGAAGTGCGCTGCGGTGACGCCTGGAAGCGGGCGAAGGTATGCGGTGACCAGGATACCGCGCGTCATCGGGATCAGATGGGGCACAAACGTGAGACGCACCTCACCGCCCGCGGCCAAGCGCAGCTGCTCCAGCATCTCGGACTTGTGGCGATGCCCTGAGACCCCATAGGCGTGCACCGACTCGTTGACCTCTGCGAAGAGATTGGCCAGCTTCGCCTCGCGCCCCGCGCCGCTGACGCCGCTCTTGGCGTCCACCACGATGTCCGGCTCGATCAACCCCGCGCGCAGCGCGGGGATGCAGGCGAGCAGCGTGGCAGTCGGGTAGCAGCCGGGCACCGAGATGAGATTCGCGCCGGCGAGGCGTTCGCGCTCGAGCTCGACCATCGCGTACACCGCCTCCCCGAGCAGGTCCGGCGCGGGATGCTCGATGCCATACCACTGCTGATACGCGCTGGCATCGCGCAGCCGGAAATCGGCCGAGCAGTCGATGACCGTGGCGCCGCCGGCGAGCCACCCGGGCGCGAGCGACGCCGCGACGGTGTGGGGCAGCGCCGCCATGACCACATCCGCCGAGCCGGGGTCGAGACTGTCCTCGATGATCAGATCGACCGAGCTCCCGGGGACGACCTCGGAGTAGCGTTTGCCGGCGCTCGTGTGCCCGAGCACCCGGGTGAGCTCCACGCGGGGATGCCCGGCGAGCAGCGCCGTGCACTGCATGCCGATGTATCCGGTGGAACCGAAGACGGCGGCGCGGATCCGTGTCGCCTGGGCCATGACCGAGGAGTATACGGCCTACCCTGCATAGTTATGCAGTGACGCGCCGCGCAGGCCCCCGGCGCTTGCGCAGTCCCTTCACACCGAGCTCGCGCCGGCGAGCGCGCTCCAGGTTCACCGCGGCGCCCACGAGCGCGAGGTGTGTGAACGCCTGCGGGAAGTTCCCCAGCAGCTGCCCGGTGCGCACGTCCACCTCCTCGGAGAAGAGCCCGAGTGGCGAGCTGAAGTGGAGGAGCCGCTCGAAGCGGCGCTCCGCCTGCTCGAGGTCGCCGCAGTGGGCGAGCGCGTCCACCAACCAGAACGAGGTCAAGAAGAAGGCACCCTCGTCACCCCGGAGCCCGTCGTCACTCTCGTCCATCAGGTAGCGCTTGACGAGCACACCCTCGCCGAGGTGTTGCGCGATCGCGCGCACGGTCGAAAGAATCCGCGGGTCCTTGTCGGCGAGAAAGCGCACCTGGCTCATGCGCAGGATCGATGCATCGAGCGCGTCGTCGTCGAACTCCTGGGTGTATGAGTGGCGGTGCTTCGAGTATCCGCGCGTGTTGATCGCGCGACGCATGCGCAGGCGCGCACGGCGCCACGCGTCCTTGTCGTACGGGAGGTTGTAGCGGTCGGCGATCCGAATGCCGCGATCGACGGCCACCCAGCACATCAACTTGCTGTACACGTACTGCTTGCGCTCGCTCCGGACCTCCCAGATCGACGAGTCGGGCTCCTCCCAGCGACTGATGGCCATCTCGACGATGTTGCTGAGCTCCTCCCACAACGTCGGATTGGCCACGCCGCCGAATCGTGCGAAGACGTAGGCGCTGTCGAGCACCTCGCCGTACACGTCGAGCTGCAGTTGATTCATGGCAGCGTTGCCGACGCGCACCGGTCTCGATCCGCGGTACCCGTCGAGGTGATCGAGGACGTGCTCGGTCGCGTGCGCGTGCCCGCTCAGGTCGAAGAGATTGGGGATGTCGGTGGACTTGCGATCCGCGAGGTGCCGGTGGGTTAGCCAGTCAAAGTATGCGGTCGCCTCGGCGGAGAGGCCGAGTTGAAAGAAGGCGTAGAGCGTGAACGCGGCATCGCGCAGCCAGGTGAATCGATAGTCCCAGTTGCGCTCCCCGCCGATGTCCTCGGGAAGGCTCGTGGTCGGCGCCGCGATGATGGCGCCCGTCGGCGCGTAGGTCATGAGCTTCAAGGCGAGCGCTGATCGCCAGACGTGCACCTGGTACGGGCCGTGATAGTCGACCTGTCCGACCCAGTGCCACCAGTAGCGCTGGCTCTCACGCAGCGACGCGCGAGCGCGTTCGACGCTCCACGGCCTCGCCGCGCAGTTTCCGGCCACACCGGTGTGGAGGGCGAAGGCCACCGCGTCGGTGGCGCGCATGTGAAAGGTGTCGTCGGGCCCATCCAGCTCGATCGTCGAGCTGAGACAGAGATGCAGCTTCTGCGCGTCGGCGTGGAGCTGGCCGTCCTCAACGCTGAGCTCCACCGGCAATCGGGCAAACCCGGGTGCGGGGTCGAAGACGTGATGCATGGTCACGTCGCCGGCGAGGCACTCCACGAGACGGATCACGCGAGCATGGTTGTGCGGCTTGGCATGCTGGACGACGCTGTGATCGTCAACCGGCATGAAATCGGTGACCACCACGACGCCGGTCCCGGTCGAGAACACGGTGTCGAGGAGGTTGGTCCGGTCCCGGTAGCGCTGGTGCACCTGGTGGGGCTCATCCGGGTGGAGCTGCCAGCTCCCACCCCGGCCCGCGTCGAGGATGCGGCCGAAGAGCGCGTCGTCGTCGAAACGGGGCAGGCAGAGCCAGTCGATGCTGCCGTCCACCCCGACCAGCGCAGCCGAGCGGCAGTCGCCGATCAGCCCGTACGCCCCGATCGGAAGGTAGCCGTCGATCCGCTCGTGGGAGACGGTGCGACCTTTGGGATCGGCCGGGCTAGTACTCGTCCTCGGGGCGCGAGTCATCGTCATCCTCGGTATCCGCTCCGGGCGGCGTCTCCTCGGCGTCGGACTGGAAGGTGCTCATGCCCAGCTCCCCGAGGTCGTCCTCGGACTCATCGGTCGCCGGGCGTCCCACGATCTCCTCGCCGTCGTCGTCGAGCGGGCTCGAGTCGATCTCGCGGGATGACAGCAGCGAATCCTTGGCGTAGGGGCGGAACTCCTCACGGCGACCACCCTTGGCTAGTGGGAAGGACGACTTGCGAGCGTTCTCGGCCGCCTGGTACGTCTCCCGAAGGATGATCTCGACCCGCTCGTCCTCGAGCCTGGCCACGGCCGCCGAATAGCGGTTCCCGGTCTCCATCAGCGGAACGAGCCGCCGAGCGATCTTGGTGTCGACCTCGCCGAGCGAGACTCCGCGTGACGTCTGGGCCCGGAGCGTCGACCCTTCGCGATAGAGCTCGACCACGTCTCCCGGGGCGATCGCCACCGTGGCGGACTTGGAGGGTGCGCTCAGCACGGTGATGGCGCTCTTGCCGGGTTCCTCGGTGAACAGCTCGACGTCGATCGCTGCCGCCGACCCGGCGGCGGTGCTCTTGCTCTCGAGCATCGCGGTCAGCTTGCGCACGTTCTTCTGCGCGATCAGATTCAGCGGATTGAGCTGCAACGAGCTCGAATACGACGCCAGCGCCTCCTCGCGCTGGCCCAGCTCGGTGAGCGCCTTGCCGATCCGGTTGAGCGTGTCCTCGTCGGTACCGTGGCGCTCGACCAGCGCTTGATTCACGGCAAGCGCCTCCGCCCAGCGGCTCTCGAGCGCAAGCGCGATAGCCTCATCGACGTAGAGGCTGCGCGGCTTCACACGTTCTTCAGACACCAAATACCACTCCCGATTCAAAGGGGTCCATGACCGCTGCACTGCACATGCTCCCGACCCACGGCCGAGAGAGGCAATCGGGTTCGCTATGATACCTGCTCAGTGAGGCGCGTCCGTTCCCTTTGCGATCTCTTGACACCGCGCCGGCCATGACGCGGATCATTTCGGTCGCTAATCAGAAGGGCGGGGTGGGCAAGACCACCACCGCGGTCAACCTGGCGGCAGCCATCGCGGAGGCGGGGCCCAAAGTCCTCGCGGTCGATCTGGATCCCCAGGGTCACCTGACCATCAACATGGGGTGCCGCCGGCCCGACGAGCTGGAGCGGACGATCTACGACCTCCTCACCGACCACCGGGTCAGCGTTGCGGACGTCCTCCTCGTCTCCGAGGGCATGGGCCTCGACTTCATCCCGGCGAACATCGATCTCAGCGGCGCCGAGCTGCAGCTGGTCACCGAGTTCGGCCGCGAGTCGATTCTCAAGGAGAAGCTCGAGCCCATCGAAGGCCAGTACGACTACGTCGTCATCGATTGCCCGCCATCGCTCGGCCTGCTCTGCATCAACGCGCTCGTGGCGTCGACGGACGTGATCATCCCGCTGCAGTGCGAGTACTTCGGGATGAAAGGAATGCAGCAGCTGCAGCGCACTATCGATCGCGTGCGCGCGAAGCTCAACAGCCATCTTCGTGTCGCGGGCATCCTGCCCACGCTCTACAAGTCGCGCACCCTGCACAGCCAGGAGGTGCTCGACCTCGTGAAGAGCGCATACCCAGATCTCGTCTTCCCGATCACCGTCGACTCCTCGATCAGGTTCGCCGAGACACCGCTGGCGGGCCAGTCGATCCTCGAGTACGCCCCGAACTCGCCTGGGGCTCGCTCCTATCGGGCCCTTGCCAAGGCCGTCATCGCCCAGGATCGCGGCGACGGCAGCATCGAGGTCTCCGGGAGCGCGGAACGTCCACGCGAGCGGGTGCGCGCGGCCCGAGGGTGATGCGCGGATTTCGCCGCGCCCAGCTGCGCGGCAGCGATGAGCTCTTCCGCTCGGCGGAACCTGAGCAGCTCGACGCACCGCTGTCGGTCGGCGTCAACGACGACGCCGTCCATCCTGTCCCGACCGCGCCCGCCCACCACATGCGCTCGGTCAGGTTGACGGACGACGAGCTGCGGATCCTCTCCGAGGCGGTCCAGCACCTCAAATTCCCCGCCAAGGCGCCAACGCGCCCCTCGGTGGACGACTTCGAGAAGCTGGAGGTCCTCCGCCAGAAACTGCTCGACGCCCTATGACGTTACGAGGTGGGGATGGCATCGACGGAGGCGGGCCGTCTCGCAGCCGGGGCTACCCCCCCCGGCGAGAGCGAGGGGCGGAACGGCGAAGGCGTTCCGACCCCGTGCCCGCCGCAGTCGATGCCATCCCCTCCTCGTAGCGTCATATGGTCATCGGCACGCTGACGGTCACCCTCCAGGTTCCGGACAGCGAATCTCTCAAGGACAAGCGCCAGGTGGTGCGCTCGCTGACGACCAAGCTCCGCAACACGTTCAACGTCGCTGTTGCCGAAGTGGCCGACCAGGATCTCTGGCAGTCCGCCGTCATCGGGGTCGCGTGCGTGAGCTCGGACAGCCGGCATGCGGACGAGATGTGCCAGAAGGTGTTGCGATTCGTCGACGATCACGGCGAGGCGCTCGTCCTCGGCTCGCATTTCGAGCTGATCCACGTCTGACCAGGCCCTGCTGACGCGGGATCTCATCGAGGCCTACCAGGCGACGCTCCCCTTCGAGCTGGACGAGTTTCAGCGCGAGGCCATCATCAAGCTCGAAGGATCACGTGGCGTGCTGGTCAGCGCACCCACGTCGAGTGGCAAGACGGTGGTGGCGGACTATGTGATCTGGCGCCGCCTCGACGCGCCGGCCACGCTCCGGCGGCCGATCACCGATGCAGCCGACGTGGTCTACACAACGCCCCTGAAAGCGTTGAGCAACCAGAAATATCACGATCTCTGCGAGCGATTCGGTGAGCACCGCATCGGCCTGATCACGGGTGAGCACACGCTCAACGATGGCGCGCCGATCCTGGTGATGACCACGGAGATCCTCCGCAACGTGCTTTACGACGAGCCTGCGCGCGTCGATCGTGTCGGCGACGTGGTGCTCGACGAGGTGCACTACATCGACGACTACCCGCGCGGCACCGTGTGGGAGGAGCTGATCATCGAGGCGCCACGCCACATTCGCCTGATCGGCCTCTCCGCCACCATCAGCAATGTGGGCGAGGTCGCGACATGGATGTCGGGCCTGCGCGGCACCATCGAGACGGTCACGAAAACCGAGCGACCGGTGGCACTCGAGATGTGGCTGGCCATCGACAACAGGTTGTACCCGCTCTTCGACAAGGCGGGCAACGCGGCGCGCAGCACGCTCGAACTGGCGCAGGCGGATGCCGTGCAGCAACCACGATTTCGCGAGGCTCGACGCGCCCCCGACAACGACATGCTGCAGGTGGTCGATGTCCTGCGACAGCGCGCGATGCTCCCCGCTATCTACTTCATCTTTTCGCGACGGGGATGCCGCGAAGCGCTCCAGCGCTGTGGTGTGCACGGAGTCGACCTCACCACCGATGCTGAGAAGGAGCGCATCGACATCGCGATCACCGAGCGGATGGAGGCGCTCAGCGATGCGGACGAGCGCCAGTGCGTGCTCCTCGAGCTCGACAGGCGCCTGCTCCGCCGCGGCCTCGCCATGCACCACGCCGGTCTGCTCCCGTATGCGAAGGAGACCGTGGAGCGCCTCTTCCAGCAGGGCTTGATCAAGGTCGTGTTCGCGACGGAAACGCTGTCACTCGGTCTCAACATGCCGGCGCGCTCCTGCGTCATCTCATCGTTCACGAAGTTCGACGGCGTGAGTTTCGCCTCGCTCACCAGCGGTGAGCTCACGCAACTGATGGGGCGCGCCGGCAGGCGCGGCATCGACACCGTCGGCCACGGGGTGATCCTCAAGGAGAGCGACGTCGACCTGCGGGACATCTACGACGCCGCGATCTCCGGTGAGTTCGCCGTGGATTCCAAGTTCTCGCCCACGAACACGATGGTGCTCAACCTGCTGCGCACGCGGTCCGCGGAGGCCGCCGAGATGCTCCTCGACAGCTCGTTCGGGCAGTACCAGGCAGTCGAGCGGTCGGCCCGGTGGGAGCATCGCAAGGCCAACCTCGAAGCCGAGCTGCATGACCTCCGGCTGCGGCGCTTCCAGCACCCGCGGGTCCCGTGCACCGAACGCACCCTGACCTCGTTCCTCACCACCACGACGCAGCTCGGTGAAGCCCAGCTCGCGCTCCGGAGGGTCCGGCGCGGGCACTGGACTGATGCGCGTCGCGGCCGCTACGGCAAGGCCGGATCGGATCCCGGCCAGCGCTACGAGGCGTTGCGCCGCACCACCCGCTCCCTCCAGGACCGGCTCAACGAGTCGCCCTGCCGCAACTGTCCGTACTTCGGCGAGCACCGCGCTCACCACCACCGCATCGCCGACATCGAAACCACCCTGGCCGGCGCCGAGGAGGAGCTGGAGCGCTCGCAGCATCGCTTTCGGCGCGAGTTCCAGGCGCACCGGGCGGTGTTGCGTGCAGGCGGCTTCCTCGACGGCGACGAGCCGACCGACCTCGGCCGTCTCGCCGGCTCGCTGTACGGGGAGAGCTCGCTGCTCGTTGCCGACGCGATCGCCTCTGGGCTGCTCGACGGGCTCAAGCCCGAGGAGCTCGCCGCAACCCTGGTCAGCCTGGTTGCTGAGGATCGGGGCCGCGAGCGCCCGCAGCCGTCGCGTCGTCACTTTCCAACGCCGCGGATCGAGGAGCGCCACCGCCGCCTCAGGACCGCGATGCGGCGCTTCGTGGAGCTCGAACGCGAACACGGTCTGGAGACGATGCCGCCGCTCTCACTCGAGTACATCCGCCCGGCATACGAATGGGCAACGGGCGTCCCGCTCGCCGACATCGAGCCGCCGCCCGGAGCCGACACTGGAGACGTTGTCAAGGCGGTGAAGAGCCTCTACTCGCTGCTGCGCCAGATGGAGCAGGCGCTTCGAGGACACGCGTTGCACGTCGTGGTCGCGCTCACGCGCGAGCGGGTCGAGCGCGACCTCATCCGCCGGATCTGAGCGAGGCTTCACGTCACGGTGTCAGCGCCGTGTTGCGTCGCATCCCGGTCTCCGTGTTAGCATGCCCGCACTGTGCTGACACCAAGAGTCGTGCTCGCAACCATGATCATGCCCCGCGGAGGTTTCCGAACGTAGGGGCACACGCGCCCACGTTGGAAACCTCCCGGACCAGAAGCCCGGGAGGTTTTTTTATGTCCACGATCAGTCTGCTCGAACGCTACGGTCGAGCTCCGTCGGGAGCTCACGTCAGCTGTCTGGTCTGTCGCGCCTGCGGTCACGAGACCCCGGTCGAGGCCACCAACATCTGCGACCGCTGCTTCGGCCCGCTCGAGGTTCGATACGACTACGAGGAGGTGGCGCGGCGCATCTCTCGCGAGTCGATCGCGGCGGGGCCGGCGAGCATCTGGCGGTATCGCGATCTCCTGCCTGTTGACCTCGAGGCGACCGAGCCGATCACCCTCGGCGAGGGCTTCACGCCGCTGATTCACGCGCGCAACCTCGGCGCAGAGCTCGGGCTGCGCAATCTCTACCTGAAGAACGACACGCAGAATCCCACAGGGTCCTTCAAGGATCGAGTGGTGAGCGTGGCGGCCACCTGGGCACGTGAGCACGGACTCACCACCATCGCCTGCGCAAGCACGGGCAACCTCGCGAACTCTGTTGCCGCTTACGCGGCTCACGCCGGGCTGCGCGCCGTCGTTGTTGTGCCCAGCGATCTCGAGCCCGCCAAGATGATCGGCACGTCGATCTTCCGGCCGACGATCATCGCTGTGGACGGCAGCTACGACGATGTCAACCGCTTGTGCACCGAACTCGCCGACTGCGTCGACTGGGGGTTCTGCAACCTCAACCTGCGCGCCTACTACAGCGAGGGAAGCAAGACGCTCACATTCGAGACCGCGGAGCAGTTGGATTGGCGACTCCCTGACGAGATCATCGTGCCGGTCGCCTCTGGATGCCAGTTCGTCAAGCACCGCAAAGCTGCGGGTGAGTTGATCGACCTCGGCCTCGTCCAGGCGGGATCGCGTCTGCCCCGCTTTACAGGTGCCCAGGCGCTTGGGTGCTCGCCGGTGGCAACGGCGTTCGCCGGCGGCGAGACGACCGTCGTCCCGGTGCGGCCGCACACCATCGCCCGATCGATCGCGATCGGCAACCCTTCGGATGGGGCGGACGTCCTTCGGATCGCGCGCGAGACTGGCGGCGTGGTCGCGAGCGTCACCGAGGAGGAACTGGTCGAGGGTATCGAGTTGCTCGCCGCCAGCGAGGGGATCTTCGCCGAGACGGCTGGAGGGGTCACAGTAGCCGTGCTCCGCAAGCTCGCTAGAGCCGGGCGCTGGGAGGGAGACGAGACCGTCGTCGCCTACATCACTGGTGCGGGTTTGAAGACGTCGGATTGCGTCGCCTCGAGGGCTCCGGAGCTCACGCCCGTTCCCGCTTCGCTCCGCGCCGTTCGGGAGCGCTACGCCGGCCTGATCTGACCCTACCCCTGGCCTGAACATCAGTTTGCCCCGGCATCCGCCGTGGCATAGTGAAAGCGATGTATCACCAGATTGCCCGGAACAAGCGCAAGAGCCTGATCGTGGTCGTGGCGTTCTTCATCATCTGGGCCGCAATCGGCTACGTGATCGGCTATATCGCGTCGGGCGTCAGCGGCGGCATCTCGGGAATCATCATCGCGGCGATCCTGGCGCTCCTCGTGGTGCTGTGGTCACTGACCCTCGGTCAGGCGACGGTCCTCGCCGTCTCGGGTGCGCAACCGGTCACCCAGGAGCAGGCGCCGATGCTCTACGACATCGTCTCGACGCTCGCCATCGGCGCTGGATTGCCGATGCCGAAGGTCTACGTCATCGACGACCCATCACCGAATGCGTTCGCAACGGGCACGAGCCCGCAGAAAGCGGCCATCACGGCCACCACCGGGCTGCTTGCGATCATGAATCGCGAAGAGCTCGAGGGTGTGCTCGCCCACGAGATGAGCCACATTCGCAACTACGACGTCCGCCTCGTGCTCATCGTGGCAACCTCGGTCGCACTCATCGGGCTGCTCGCCAGCCTGCTCTGGCGCTCGCTGTTCTTCACCCGTGGTGGCAACAATCGCGATGGCGGCTACCTGATCATCATCCTCATCGCCGCTGCGGCGCTGCTCTCCGTGGTTGCGGTGGTCGTCGGTCCGCTCATGCAGTTCGCGCTGTCACGCTCGCGTGAGTCACTCGCCGATGCGAGCAGCGTCGAGCTCACTCGCAATCCCACGGGACTACTCCACGCGCTGCAGAAGCTCCAGCAGAACGACAAGCCGTTCGCGAAGATGACCCATGCCACCGCGGCGATGTGTATCGACGATCCGCTGCAGCATCACGGCGGCTTCACGCATCACCTCTTCGACACGCATCCGCCGATCGAGGAGCGCATCGCGGCGCTCCAGGCGATGCTGCAGGTCAAGCAGACCTAAGCCGGTTTGCTGAAGCACTCTCGGTTTCGTGCGTCCTGGCACGCTCGGACTGCACTCGGACGGTTGCTGCCCGTCGAACTCGATAGGCACTTTGAGCCTATAGCAGGCTCACGAGGTCGGCTACGACCTCTGCGGCTGGAAGGCTGGCCCGAACGTCGCCCACTCCCATCCCCGCATACATCGCCATGTCGCTCGTGGTGCGCTCGACTCCGCGATACGGCGGTACGGTCTCGCGCCACCCCGAAGTTCGCGCCGACTCGAGAGCGCTGCGCAACACGCGATGCGGCGCGTGGGGCCATCCGTCGTCGAACCATTCCGTCAGTACCGTATCTTCGCCGGTTGCGTCGAGCAACTTAGCCACGTAGTCGGGATGAGCTCTCGACTCAGGCGAGGTCACGAAGCGTGTCCCGACGCGCACGGCGTCCACACCCATGGCCATCACCTCGGCGAAGCGTCGCGGCGTTGCGACACCACCGGCTGCAACCAGCGGGACTCGCACCGCAGCCAGCACCGCAGGCACCACTTCGGCGAGGGGTTGCGTCCCGCGGACGTGTCCACCTGCTTCGATCCCTTGCGCCACAACGTAGTCGCAACCAGCCTCCTCCGCGGCCGAAGCCTCTTCGGCCGACCCGACCTGCCAGCCGGCCAGTGCGCCGCCCCGGTGTGCCGACTCCACCAGCCTGGGATCCGGGTCGCCATAAAAGAACTCGACAACCCGGACCGACCCCGCCGCTTCGCACACCACTTCGAGCGACGGGACGAAAGGTGCGATGAAGGCCAGCCCGCATGCCCCGAGTGCGGGACTCTCTGGAGCAGGGACCATGCCCATGCCGCCCGCCGTCACCACCGCCGCGGCCAACTCGGTCGTTCCGACTCCCCCAAGAGCGGCAAGCTGCAGCGGCAGCGCACAGCCGACAAGATCAGTGAAACGGGTGCTCGTGGTCATCTAGGTCTTGTATCCGCACACCCTCATGCTGAACTGCGGTGGCCGGCGAGGACGACTATCGAGGTCCATGCAACCCCTCAGAAGTCGGTCCTGCAGGTCAAGCAGACTTAAGCCGGCGGCGGCGCGACCGGTGCGCCGGGCGTGAAGGACACCGTCGGCGCCTGCCGCTCGGCATCCGCCACCTGGAAGAACGCGAACGGTTGAAAGTGCATGATTTGGCCGTAGATGTTGGTGGGAAATGTCTGCAGCGCGGTGTTGAAATCACGCACGTTGCCGTTGTAGAAGCGCCGGGAGAACTCCACCTTGTCCTCGGTGTTGGTGAGTTGCTCCTGCAGGTTGAGGAACAGGTCAGACGCCTTCAACTGCGGGTAGTTCTCCGCGACGGCGAGCAGCTGCCGGGTGGATCCGGTCAAGGCGTCCTCGGCGCCGGCCATCGCCGACGGATCGCCGGACTTTGACGCGGCGATCGCATTGGTCCGCGCTGCCGTGACCGCCTCGAACACGCCGCGCTCGTGAGCCGCGTACCCCTGCACTGTGTTCACCAGGTTGGGTATGAGGTCATACCGGCGCTTCAGCTCGACGTCGATATCGGACCACGCCTCCTGGGTTCGCGTCCGAAGGCGGATCAGCCGGTTGAACCGGTAGGCCACGTAGAGCGCGATGAGGACGATGATGATCAGGACGATGACGAGAGCGGTCATGACCTCAGTGTCTCACTCCTCGCGCAACATCGCTTCCGGGACACTGACCACCCGGTAGGGCATATCGGTGATGTCGTAGTAGCGGATCGGCTTCTTCAGGCGCTTCGCGATACCGACCTGAACCTTGACGCCGAGCGAGGGGTTGCCGAACACCCACATCTGATCGCAGCGCACGATCAGGTTGTTGAAGGCCTCGCGCACGACATCCTTCGGCACCGTGTGCACCAGGTAGTAGTCGAAGAGCATGAAAGGGACGATCGGCACCTGTCCCTCGTCGAGCACGAACTTGGTGATGTGCTGGCGCCAGTAGAAATTCCGGTTGCTCAGCGCGCAGTAGATCAGCTGCTTGGGACGGCGCAGCGCGCGTTCGGCCTGCTCGGCAGGGCTCGCCTTCGGCGTGGGCGCGAAGATGCGCTCGAGGATGTCCTCAGCGTTCTTGACGGCCGGTTCAGCGGGCGATGCGGCCTCGTCGCGAATCTGAGGTGTGCCCTCACGACGCCGCATACCACGTGGGCGCAACCTTTCTCCCCGTCACATCAATGCGTGCGAGAGCCGATGATAGCATCGGCAGGAGATCGCGAAAATCGTTCGAGCCCAGCGAGTTCAGCCCTCCGGGTCAGCCCAGGCGACCATCTGGCGCATGGTCACGAGCGCCCGGTCGAGGAGCGCGATGCGCGCGGGGTCGTTGAGCCACCTGCTCTGACCCGATGGATGAGGCAGCGGCACCAGTACGGTTGACGCCTCGGGCGTGCCCGGGATCGGGATCCCGTCGCTGGTGAACGCGGCTCCGATCACGTCATCGAGACGGCGACCGGGTAGAAATCGTTCGAGTGCCAGTGAACCGATCGGAATGATCAGACGCGGAGCGAGCATCGAGATAACGCCGTCGAGCCAGGGCGCGCACAGTGCGACCTCCGCTGCGCTCGGACGCCTGTCGCCCGCTCCATCAGCACGCCGCCCCGGAAAGCACGTGGTCATTGCAGTCATGTAGATGCGATCGCGCACGTCATCCTCGTCGCGAAAGCCGCCGCGAATCAGCCACCGCATCAACTGGCGGCCAGCTCGTCCTGCGAACGGTCTGCTCTGGTCCCGTTCGACCGGCCCGGGTGCCTGCCCGACGAGCATGATGTGCTGTCCCTGGCGGCCGCTGAACACCGGATGCGCACGAACGATGAACCCGGCATCCGCGCACCGCGTGCAGGAACGCTGGCGGCGCTGCAGCGTCCTCAATGAGCGACCGAGGGCAGGTTCTCTGGACACGACGACCCGACTCTGACTCGCCGAGGTGGCGGCGCCGAACCCCAGGCGATATCATCTCCTCACCGCTCGTCGTTCCCAACGTCGTAGCTGAGCGGCCGTCGTGGTCAGCGTCGTACTTCGAGGCTCCATGTCCGACGAGTCTTCTCGCTCCGCCCGGCCGTATGGCCAGCGACGTAACGACGGCGCACCCACCTGGTGGGCGGCGCTCGATAGAGCAGACCTCCCCGACAACGAGCTCGTCCCGGCCGCGCATCGACGCTGGTACGAGGACGCTCACCCGGTCGCTCCGATGGTCGAGATCGCGGGACGCGTAGGGCGAAAACCGAAACGTCGAGGCTTGCTGATCGGCCTGCTTGTGGCGCTTGCCATCGCCGTGGTGCTGGGCATCGCCTGGGCCGTTGATCCCCCACCGGAGTTGGACGTCTTCGTCGTGACCCTGTTGATCGGGATCCCGGTTGGGTTGGCGGCGACCGTCACGATCATCATGGCCAGGCGGAGCGGCTGACCACCTCGGCACCGTCGGGAGCAGCGTGAGCGCTGACAGGCTGCAGCGTGGGAACCGTCCCCGGCGCCCGCGCCGGCCGCATCTCGACCCGATACCGGGGCTCGCGTTGCCCGCCGAAGACGACGAGACGGCGGCGGCTCCATCACTGCGGGCGCGATTCGAGGCGGCCATGGCACCCGGCCCCGCGGACGGCGCCGCCGCCAGGGACGTCGAGGTGGCCCGCTCGCTCGTGGAGGCACCGATCGAGCGCATCGCCGAGGTTGTCTACGGCAGCAATGCGGTGTTCCTGATCGAACTCGGCGCGCCGGACCCCGCGATCCCGACGGAGCCATTGCGCGCCGTCTACAAACCGGTCCGCGGCGAGCGGCCGCTGTGGGATTTCCCACGCCGGACGCTATACCTGCGCGAGGTCGCCGCCTACATCGTCGATGCGGCGCTTGGCCTGCACCGCGTCCCCGTGACCGTGCTTCGCGACGGACCCATCGGGCCTGGGTCGGTGCAGCGCTTCGTGCACGTCCTCGAGGAGCCGCTGACCCAGGAACGGGCCGAGAAACTCGATTCCCAGCTCCGTGCTGTTGCCGTCCTCGACGTGCTCATCAACAATGCCGACCGCAAGCGAACCCACCTGCTCGTCGTCAACGGTCCGAGCGTCAAGGCCATCGACAACGCCCTGAGCTTCCTCCCCTATCCACGCCAGCGCACCGCGCTCCTTTCACTCGGGGGCTCGCAGCTCAGCCCGAGGCTCGCCAAACGGGTGCAGGATCTCGCCCACGACGAGGTCCGCATGTCCGCCCTGCGAACCAGGCTGCGCCGCCTGCTCAGCGAGGCGGAGGTCGACGCCTTCGGCCATCGCGTGGCCGAGCTGGCCGAGGATCCGACCTATCCCGTCCTCGACGCCTGGGACGGCCGCCCCTTCGAGTGGTGGTGAGGCGGCCCGCCGAAACCGGCGGGCCGCCTTGAGGGGGAGGAAGGAAGGAAGGGAGCGGTCAGCCCGTGGTGCTGGACGAGCCCATGTTCGGGCACATCGCCGTCGACGGGGTCTTGGTCGCCGGCGCCGTCGTTGACGGGCTCGCGGTGCTGGCCGTCAGGCTCGCGCCGCCTGGCGCCGTGGTGGATGAGGCTGCGTGCGCAATCACGAAGCTGCCGACTCCCGTGCCGGCGAGCAAACCGACCGAGAGCAGCGCTGTCGCCGCGATCTTGCGCATTCCCGTCCTGCGCCGTACCGGCTCCTCCGGGGGCGGGGGCGGTGGGGTGAACTGGTCGCCGTCCATGATGTGTGTACCTCCTTGGTGGACTGACGTTTGACGTCAATCAGCGTCGCGCCCGGCCATCGGAACGGCGTGGGCGTGTCCTGGGAGATTGCTCAGAGTTATGGATCCGGCGGCTCTGGCTCCTTCTAGTCGCGCGCTTTGCGAGCCCGGCGCTTCCCCTCGTGCATCGCCTGAACGCGACCTACGGGGATGGATCGGCCCTCTTCGATCAATGCGGCGCTGAGCGACTGCGGCGCCGGCATGTCGGTCGCCCACGGATCACGGCTGCCGATGCGCTGCGCTGCAGTGTGTACGGTGAAGTCCGACGGCGAGACGTGCTCGAGCTCATCCCAGTCGAGCGGAAACGACACCGGCACACCTGGTCGGATCCGCGGGCTGTACGCGGCCACAACCGTCGCTCCGCCAACCCGCGTCGCATCGACGAAGACCTTGCCGCCGCGCTGTTCTTTCATGAAGGCGCTGGTCACGGTGTCCGGATCCAGCAGCTCCGCTCGAGAGGCGATTGCCCTCGTGGCCGCAGCCGCGGCCTCCAGGGTGACGTCGTTCTCGATAGGCACGAACAGGTGCAGGCCCTTTGCCCCGCTCGTCTTGAGCGCAGCGGTCAGGCCGAGATCGAGCAACACCTGTCGCACTACGCGCGCCGCCCGTACAGCGGCGGGGAACGCGGACGCGCTGGGTGGGTCAATGTCGAGCACAAGGTGGGTCATTCGATCAGGCTTGTCGATGCGCACCAGCGCTGGGTGATACTCAATCGATCGTTGATTCGCGAACCACAGCAGCGTCCGGCGATCGTTGCAGAGCGCATACGTCACATCACGCTTCGACGACTCCGCCCACAGCGTCACCCTGGGTATCCACGGCGGCGCGTACGACGGCAGGTTCTTCTGCATGAAGGCTTCATGGCCGCGGTGAGCGCGGATCACTGAGAGGGGACGGTCCCGCAGAACGGGAACGATCCGATCGCTCACCACATCCAGGTACTCGATGAGATCTCGTTTGGTTGCGCCGGCTGCGTCAAACAAGGGCTCATCAAGATTGGTGAGCGTGAGCCCCAGGGACTCGGCGTTTCCGGTCATCAACAGCGATGATGAGCCGTTCGACAGGAGGCAGCCATCACGCGTGAAGAGCTGTGATCTCACGTGTGGTACGCCCGGAGGGACTTGAACCCCCGCACCCGGCTCCGGAGGCCGGCGCTCTATCCAACTGAGCTACGGGCGCCCGTCGCGGCTCGCCGGGACAACCGTGGCCAGTATACGGCTCAGTCCGAATCGTCCTCGGCGGTGAACATCAGGCTGTCCTGCACCTCGTAGAGGGCGTCCATCCATTCCGAGATCATCAGGTCATGGGGCGCGCGGCCCACCAGGTGAGAGTCGTTGCTCACCAGAGCCACGGCTCGCCCGACCAGCTCGTACGGCACCTCCACCTCATCGGCGAGGTTCAGCTTCTCGAACTGGTCGATGAGCTCGTCGATGTAGCGGATCTTCTGCCGCCGTGCATTGCGTGCTTCGCGCAGCGAAGTCCAGCGAGCTTCCAACTCGCCGATCTCCACGCAGGTCTCCTGGATCATCGAGACACCACCCTCACACCACTCACTACCCCTGTATTACGTTCCATCGTATGTCGCAGCATCGAGCGGGTCAAGAAGCGCGTTTTCCAGCCCTGCGACTGACGCGCGTGGCCCGGACCCGCAGCACCCAGGACGTCGTGCTCCGAGCCGCCCGAGAGGGCGCCGCAGAGGGGTTCGCGTGCCTTGCGGCGGAGCAGACGGCCGGTCGAGGGCGGCAGGGCCGAGCCTGGCTCGCCCCGGCCGGGTCAGCGCTGCTCGCGTCGGTGCTGCTTCGCCGCTCCGCCGGCGTCGCGGCGGGCGTCCCATTCGCCGCGGGGCTTGCGCTCGTGGATGTCCTCGCAGCCGGCCACGGCGTCGCCGCGGAACTCAAATGGCCCAACGACGTGCTCGTCGGGCGGCGCAAGCTCGCCGGTATCCTCGGCGAGGTCGAACCGGCGGCAACCGATGGCCGGCGCGTCTGCATCGCGCTCGGCATCGGGGTCAACCTTCGCGTCGACCACTTCCCGGAGGGGCTGGAAGCCGTCAGCCTGCACACGCTCCTGGCGAAGCCGCCGGCGCCGGAAGTGTTGCTGGTGGCGTGGGGTGTGGCGCTCGGCGACCGGATCGCCGCTCTTGAGCGGGGCGGGATCGGCGCGATCCTCGACGACTGGCGCCGCCACGCGGTCGGCCTGGGCGGCCCGGTCTCCGTCGAGGGCGCCGCGGGGATCGTCGACGGAGTGGCGATCGATGTCGACGACGACGGCGCGCTCCTCGTGGAGGCGTCAGGTCAGACGCACCGCTTCCTGGCCGGGGATGTGCATCTCAGGACCATCACCCGCTGATGGACATGGACATGCCGTGTCAGGCGGCTGGAGACGGCGTCGGCGAGGCTGAGGGTGACGCGCCAGGCGAGACGGACGCGGACGGCGTGGATGCGGCCGCCGACCCGGTGACCTTGATCACTCCCTTCATGTTGGGAGCGTGGATGGTGCACAGGTAGTTGTACGTGCCCGGTTGGGTGAACTTGACCTCCCAGGTGGCTCCGGGAGCGAGCGTGTTGTCAGTCAGGCACGCGTCGTTGTTGTCCTGAAACGTGACCGTGTGGACCACCGAGCCGGTGTTCTTGAACTCGATGATGTCACCGGTTGCGGCGCTCGACGTGTCGGGAACGAACACGAGGTTGTCCGTGGCCTGAATGGTCATGGTGGGAGCCCCGAGTGAGCTCACCGCGGCGCTCCCGTTGCAAACGGGGGGAGGTCCATTGGAACCCCCGCCCGGCTGACCGTTGCCACACGCGAACATCCCGATGGCGACACACACTCCCAAGCCGGCCGCGAGCGTGCGCAGATGAGTCATGTGCATCTCCACGGGCATGTTAAGGGATGCGTTCGCCAACACGCGTCGACCCTCACTGGAGGGCCTCCGCGATCCGATCTGCCGCCAGCTCCTCGTCCTTGCCCGGGTCGGAGAACAGGCGCATGAACACGACGAGGATCGCGATGAAGTACACGATGTTCCCGACGCCGAGCATGATCACGCCGCCGTACTGCTGATCGGTGAGGGCCGATACGCCCCAGAGTCGCGGCGCCTGCTGGTAGAAGCTGTACAGAGGCGCAGGCGCCAGGGCAAACACGATGCCGAGGACGGTGGGGGGAATCCCCGCGATGCTCAGCGCGGCGATCTTGGTGAGCGGGCTCACCGTCACCGTGCGCTCGTCGCGGATCGGGTCGACCACGGCCCACCACACGATGAGCCCGACGAGGATGAAGCTGAGGTGCTCGACGATGTGCACCGGGACTGTGGTCAGCGTCGTGTCATACAGCGAGGGGATGTGCCACAAGAGGAGCACCGCATTGAAGAGGAGCACGGCCGGCCAGGGGCGCGTGAGCGCCCACCAGATCGAGCGCAGCGTGCTGTGACGCTCGCGCGGTGACGCCCGCGCGCCGGCGATTCCGAGGAGCAGCAGTGGCGGCGCCACCATCATCAGCAGCATGTGCTGGACCATGTGGAGCGAGAACAGGTAATCGTCCCCGCCACGGTCGATCGGCGACTCCAGGGCGATGAACGTGATCAGCAGTCCGGTGAAGAAGAGCACCGGCCGCAAGCGCTGGTGGCGGAACCACGGGGTCACATCGTCGTCCGGCCCGATCGTTCCGCGGCGCATCGCGATGATGTAGCCGGCGGCCACCGCTACCAGGCCGCAGATGACGGTGGGATCCCACGTCCAGTCGCCGAACCCCAGGTGTGCCGTCAGTGCCCTCCATCCTCCGGGAGCTCGAGATACTCATTCCTCGCCCCGCGAGCCCAGAAGAAACACGAGACGATGAGGTAGAGCAACCCGATCCCCCACATCGCCGGTCCGACGACCGCACGGATGTCGGTGAGGAACCCGGTCAGCGTGATCGCGAGTGCCAGCGCGATGTTGATGGGGACGAAACTCGGTGGCGGCAGGTGTGGCGTCGCGTGCTCGTGCTCGTGCTCGCCGTCCTCCTCGTGGGTTGCCGTCGCCACAGCGTCGTCGCTCACCGCGTCGTCCTCACTTGGTCACCGCGAGGAAAATCGCCGCCCAGACAAAGGCGGCGCCCATGAGGATGAACAGCATGATGAACATCGCGACACCCATGCGCATGTTCCTGCGGGCGAGCTTTCGGTTCACCGGCGCGTCCTCCTCAGAGCCCTGTCACGCGGTCGACCGCCATGATCGCGAAGAGCAGGGCCAAGTAGATCATTGAATGGTAGAAGAGCCGGCGTGCCGCGCGCGCCGTCGGGCGCCGCGTGGCGACCACGGCATCGGTCAGCAACACCGCGTCGAGCACGGCGGCACCCCCCAGGTAGATCGCGCCGAACGAGCGGGTCAGCACCGGGAGCACGGTCACCAGGCAGAGCACGATCGTGTACAGCACGATCTGGTAGCGGGTCTGGCGATCCCCCTGGACGACGGGCATCATCGGCACCCCGGCCCGGGCGTAGTCGTTCTTGATGAGCAGCGAGAGCGCCCAGAAGTGCGGCGGGGTCCAGTAGAAGACCACGGCGAAAAGGAACACCGCGGTGATGTTCAGGCTCCCGGTCACCGCCGCCCATCCGACGAGCGGCGGGATGGCCCCGGCCGCGCCCCCGATCACGATGTTCTGCATCGACGAGCGCTTGAGCCACATGGTGTAGACGAACACGTAAAAGAGCAGTGCGAGCAGCGCCAGGCTCGCGGACAGCAGGTTGACCATCGTGGCCATCAACACAAACGACGCGGTGCCGAGAGCGATCCCGAAGGTGAGCGCCTGGCGCGGTTCGATCCGCCCTGAGGGCAGTGGCCGGGTCCGGGTGCGTCCCATGGTCTGGTCGATGTCTCGGTCGAACCAGCAGTTGATGGCGTTCGCCCCCGAAGCGGCGAGCCAGCCGCCGGCGACGGTGAGCAGCACCAGCCGCCAGCCCGGCCAGCCTCGAGCGGCAATGACCATGGCCGCGACGGCGGTGACCTCGAGGAGCAGGATCACCCGTGGCTTGGTGAGCGCCACATAATCGCGCGCGATGTCCGCGACCCGGCGGCGCGGGAGGGCGTCGAGGCTGACCGCGACGGTCATGACTGCGCCACCTTCGCCTGCGGCCGGAGTGCATCACCGCGCTGGGCTGCGGCGGCCGGTACCGGCTCGTTCACCGGCAGGGTGCTCACGGCGGCGACGAGGACCACAGACCCCCAGAGCAGCGAGGCGAGCGCGATGTGGAGGCCGCGCACCCACGCCGGGAGACCGAGGAGCACGACCAGGGCGCCCGCGGCCACCTGCAGCACGAGCAACAGGTTGACCGCCATCACACCGATCCGGACCACGCGGTCGCCGCGGCGCCGCCGCGCGATGACCGCCATGAGGCCGCCGAGGAGCAGGACCACGACGAGCGCGACCAGGCGATGCGCGACGTTGATCGTCGCCGCCTGGCCCGCCGGCAACGAGAACCCGCTGCCGCAGAGTGGCCAGCTGGTGCACCCACCTCCAGAGCCGGTCTCGACGACAAACGCGCCGCTCAAGGCCACGAGGTAGGTGGCGACGACCGCGATGATCACCGGCCGCGTCACCGAGGCTGCGAGCCCGGCCGACAAGCTGGGGCTGCGCCCCGGAGTCCCCACGGTGCACGCGACCACCGCAACGTAGATCAGCACCGCGAACAGCAGCAGCGCATTGGCGAGGTGGATCATCACGACGCCGCCGGGTAGGTTGTATTCGACAGCGAGCGCGCCGAGCGCGATCTGCACGACGAACAGCGCCGCGGCGATGCTGGTGCCGACCAGGATCCTGCGCTGGTGCCGGTGCCAGATCCACGTCGCCAGCGTGAGGATGATCACGAGCAGCGTGCAGATCGACGCGATCCAACGATGAGTGAACTCGATGAGCGTGTTGATCTGCCACGCGGGAAGCAGCGAGCCGTGACACAGCGGCCACTGGTCCGTGGTACCGCAGCCGTTGCCGCTGCCGCTGACCCGCACGATCCCACCCCAGACGATGAGCAGGTACGTCAGCACCGCCGTCCATACCGCGAGGCGGCGGAAACCTACCGACGGCCGCGCGGGAATCACACCGCCACCGGCGTTACGCGGGCGCTCCCGACGCAGCCTTCTTGCGCGCGAGCCGCCGGTCCCGAACCGGACGCAGGCTGAGCACCTCCTGCTCCTCGTCGAAGTTCCACGCGGGCGGCGGTGAGGTGGTCGCCCACTCGAGGGTGTTGCCCTCCCATGGATCATCGGGGGCCGTCTTGGGCGCCCGGATGCTGATCACGAAATTGATCAGGAACACCGTGACCGAGATCGCGATCACGAAGGCGCCGAAGGTGATCAGCGAGTTCAGGTCGCCCCAGCCGCGGTTGTCGAGGTAGGTCGCGATCCGGCGCGGCATGCCGAGCAGGCCGAGCGCATGCATTGGCAGGAAGGTCAGGTTGATGCCGATGAACATCAACCAGAAGTGCAGCTTGCCGAGCTTCTCGTTGAGGAAACGCCCGGTCACCTTCGGGAACCAGTAGTAGAAGGCCGCGAAGACTCCCATGACGCTGCCGCCGAACAGCACGTAATGAATGTGCGCGACGACCCAGTAGGTGCCGTGCACGAGACGGTCCACCGCGAGGCTGCCGAGGTAGACGCCGTCAATGCCACCGATCAGGAACATCAAGAGGAAGCCGCAGGCGAAGAGCATGGGCGTGTCGTATTTGATGCTCCCTCCCCACATCGTGGCAAGCCAGCTGAAGATCTTCACCCCGGTCGGGACGCCGATGATGAAGGTCGTGAAGGCGAAGAACGTCTGCACCACAAGCGGCAGACCGGTGACGAACATGTGGTGTACGAAGACGATGAACCCGAGCACGGCGATCGCCGCGATGGACGCCGCCATCGCCTTGTAGCCGAAGATCGGCTTTCGGCTGAACACCGGGATGATCTCGCTGATGATCCCGAAGGCCGGCAGGACCATGATGTAGACGGCTGGGTGCGAGTAGAACCAGAACACGAACTGGTACAGCAACGCGCTCCCGCCGTTGACCGGGTCGAAGAAGTTGGTGCCGATCTGGCGGTCGAGCAGGTTCATCGCCAACCCGGCAGCGAGGAAGGGTGACGCGAGCACGACCAGCGCCGCGGTGATCTCCTGCGCCCAGACGAACAGCGGGAGCCGTCCCCACGTCATGCCCTTGGCACGCATGTTGTGGATGGTCGCCAGGAAGTTGATGCCGCCGAGCATGGATGAGATGCCGACGAGGTGCAGCCCGATGATCCACAGGTCCTGACCCATGCTGCAGCTGTAGTGACTGCCCGTAAGCGGCACGTACCCCGTCCACCCCGCGTCACCCGGTCCCCCCGGGCAGAGCAACCCCGCGTGCGTGGTCGCGGGAACGAGGAAGCCGGAGTACATCACCAGACCACCGAGTGGCAGCAACCAGAAGGACAGCGCATTGATGCGTGGAAACGCCATGTCCCGCGCGCCGATCATCAGCGGGACCATGTAGTTCCCGAAGCCGGCCCACACCGGGATGATCCACAGGAAGATCATCGTCGTCCCGTGCATCGTGAAGATCTGGTTGTACTGCTCGGGCGTCAGAAACGTGTTCTGCGGCTCGGCGAGCTGGATCCGGATCAGCAACGCCATGATGCCGCCGACGATGAAGAAGAAGAACGTCGTGAACAGGTACATGATCGCGATCTTCTTGTGGTCGACAGTGGTCATCCAGCCGAGGATGCCCTTCGACTTGTCGACGCGGGCGAAACGTGCCCGTGGAAGCGTCGCGTCCATGACCGCCATCAAGATCCTCCGAGGGTGCACGACTTGCTAGTCGGATCGATCGAACCGCTTGGATTACCGAAGACGCACGACTGGAACTGGTTCATCGGCAGCGCGATGACGACGAACGTCATGGTTGCATGACCGACGCCGCAGAGCTCGGTGCACTGCCCGTAATACGTTCCTTGACGGGCCTGGATCGGCGCGGTGTTGACGTCACCGGGGATGGCGTTCATCTGCTGACCAAGCGACGGTGCGAAGAAGCTGTGATTGACTCCGCATCCCTCGCTCGAGATGGCCGCCGCGAGCGTGCTTCCCGACGGCACCGAGGGACTCACGTTGCACGGTGGATCGGTGGAGATGATGTTGAGCCCGACGTCGGTGTCGGCCGGCAAGTACAGCGTGCCGAAGCTGCGGATCCTCGCCCCGCTCGAGCTCGCGCCGTAGTCGAATGTCCAGCTGAACTGCTGACCGATCACCGTCACTGTGTATTGGGTTCCGGCGTGGACATTGTTGATGAACGGCATGTTCGCCGCGGTGAGCCCGAAGAGCGAGAGAAATGTCGCCAGTGGCACGAGCGTCCAGGCGATCTCGAGCCGCGTGTTGCCATGGAACTGCGGTGGATCGTCAGCATCACTGCGACGCCGGAACCGCACGAATGCGTAGAGCAGCAGCGCGGTCACGATGACGCCGAGCACAACCGACGCCCAGAAGACGGCGGTGTAGACGCCGAGCGCTCGGTCGCTGATCGTGCCACCATCGCCGAACGCACCGGCGTTGTTGACGCAACAGGTGGACTGTGCGAGCACGTTCATCCGCGACGCAGGATGATCGCATAGCGGCGTTCAGCCGGGCAATCCGAGCCGTCCGAGGGCCCGCGGAGCGTGTGTCGGATCACCGCTGCCATATCTTGGTCTTGGTGTTGATCTGACGTTTGACAAGCTCGGTGATGTCGGTGTTGATGAGGGCCGCTCGATCCCACGATCCCCGATTTCCCGGTGGTATCGAGGGATCCGGCAGGACCTCCCCCGTTGCCACGGATCGTTGCCGGCGCCTCAGCCGCGAGAGCAGCGATTTCCGACCCTCAGAGCTCACAGCCGGAACATCGTGCGCTGTGCCGCCCGCTCCCGGTCGCCCGCTGCGAGGGCGACGGCGCTCTGATAAGCGTCGATAAACGAGCTGGCCCAGATGAAGAGCCCGGCAAGGAACAGGCCGAGGAACACGAACACGGAGACCAGTGCGATGAGCAGGAAGAGTGCCCCCGAGCCGTGGGTGAGCAGTGTGTGACCAACCGACTGCCCGGCCATGATCAGGAGCACGGCGGGACCGATGGTGAATACGGTCCGGAGCAGGTAGTACAAGGCCTTGCGGGGATGCCCGGTGTAGAGCTGACCCAGTCCTGGAACGATCGACAGCCCCACGGCGAGACCGGGATTTGGCCGGCGCAGAGGGTTGACCCCTCCCGCGTCAGACGCCATCACCGGCGCGGCGAAACGCCCGGAGGGCGCGGCCGCCCAGCAGAGGATTTCCCGTCATCGCCCGACGAATGCTCGGTACAGGTAGTAGGCGGCGAGGAGCAGCGTTCCGAACGCCCAGATAGCCACGAAGAGGACATCCCCCCAACCGGCCTCGCCGGGGTACAGCTCCGCGAGCATCGGTATGGGCATGTCTCAGTGCGCCTTGAAGTTCTCGAGCAGGAACTCGCCGTAGATCAGCACGAAGGTGAACACGAGCAACCCGAAGAAGACGACGAGAGTCCCGATCAAGTCTCGCGCGAACGTGCTGCGGCGCTTCACTGCGACGTCCTCATGGAAGGGTGTTGTAGTCCTCCCAGTGGCGGATGAACTGGATGAGGATGTTGATCTGCCCCTGCGTCAGGACCGGTTGCGTATTGAGCACGGCGCCGGGGCCTGGTGGGTTCTGGGTGGGATTCCAGTCGCTGGCGATCCCGCCCCAGTTGGGCATGATGCTGCCGACGTGCTCGAAGTCGGTGAAGCCGTACTCGATGCAGCGGTAGTAGTAGTCCTCGTTGAAGTAGCCGAGGCGGTCCTGGTTGTTCAGGGGCGGGCCCGCGCCGCCCTCGCCCTGCCCGCCATGGCAGCGCGCGCAGTTCGCGTAATAGAGCTGGGCACCCTCGGTGAACGAGTACTCCGGGTTGACGATCAGGTTCTGATGGGCACTGGTCTCGTCGAGACCGAGACGGTTGCCGTTGTGGCAGACGATGCAGCCGATCTGATCAATGCCGAGCGGACCGGTCGCCGGCGCGGAGGTCAAGCCGTAAGCAGTGCTCGGGTTCACGAACGCGGGGAGCGGGCCCGGTTGCTGAACCGTTACGGGAACGGCCGGAGCGGCTCCGGGCGGCGTGTACGGCGTATACGTGAATGACGTGAACCCGTCCGGTCCGTACTGCTGGAAGCTCATCGACGGCGGATAGTTGCCCCCGGTCGCCGTGATGTACGCGGGATGGATGCCCGTCAGGTGGTACTCGGCCACCAGCTGCTTGGCGTTGGGCTCGTACTTGAAGAAGTCCTGGCTCAACCGCTTTGCAGCCTCCACCGGACCGATCGTGCCGATGTCAGGGACGTGGCAGGAGATGCATCGCTCCACGCGGTAGGTGTCACCCTCGATCGTGGCCTGCGGGAAGCTCGGAAAGAGCTGCTGCACCTGGACGTTGAAGTCCGAGGTCGGGTAGTCCTTCAAGTACTGCTCCTGAGCGGCGATGTAGGTCCGGGCATTCGAGTCCTTGAACGCGGCCCATGCGACCAGTCCGAGCAGCGCGACACTGAGCGCAACAAAGATGACCCTCGTTCTCATACGGGTGAGCTCAGTCCCGGGTGCCCGAGGATCAGGGTCCAGTCCCAGTTGAAGGCCTCACCGCGGAAGAACTCGCCGATGACCACGAACGCCACGGCGAGGCACACGTAGATCGTGAACAGCACGATCGCCACCTTGCGGTCCTGCGGGCGCCGGCTCGGATTCCGGTCGAGGTAGGGCGTCAGGATCATGAAGATGATCACGAAGCTCGGGAACGCGACGCCGGCCATGATGGGTGGGAAACGCTCGAGCAGCTCCTGAAGACCGACGAAGTACCACGGCGCCTTGGCCGGGTTGGGGGTGATCGAGGTGTTGGCGCGCTGCAGGAGCGGCGCGTTGATCTGGATTGACACCAGCATCAGGAAGACGAAGGCCGCCAGGCCGGCAAGGAACTCCCGCCACACGAGGTAGGGGAACGTGACGACCGTCTCCTCCTCCTCGCGGCGGCGGATGACCAGAGGGGTATTCGCCAGCTCAGGTCCCGAAACGGGCACCTGCGGCCGCGGCGTCACCGCCCCGCGGGGGTCGCGTCCTCCCTCGACGACTGTCGCCATCAGAGGCCTCCCGTGAACCCGTCTTTACGGACGCGCCAGAAGTGTACGACCATCAGCAGGAAGCCGATCAGGGGCAGGGCGATCACGTGTAAGACGTAGAAGCGAATCAGAGCACCTTGTGCTACCTGGTCGCCACCGAGCAGGAGATATCGGGTATAGGGCCCCACGATCGGGGCGTACTTGGCCATGTTGGTGCCGACCGTGATCGCCCAGATGGCGAGCTGGTCCCAGGGCAGGAGGTAGCCGGAGAACGAGAGCAGCAGCGTGATCAGGAGCAGGAAGGTCCCGATGACCCAGTTGAACTCCCTGGGCGGCTTGTACGCCCCCTGATAGAAGACGCGGGCCATGTGCAGCCAGACGGTGATCACCATCGCGTGCGCCGCCCAGCGATGCATGTTGCGGATGATGTCCCCGAAGACGGCGACGAACTGCAGATCCTTGACGTTCTGGTACGCCGTATCCACCGAGGGGATGTAATAGAACATCAGGAAGAGCCCGGTGATCGTCAGCAGGATGAAGAGGAAGAACGAGAGCCCGCCAAGACACAGCGTGTAGGACACGCGAACGGCGGACTTCTTGACGCGCACCGGATGGATGTGCAGGAAGAAGTTGGTCAGCGCGGTGCGAGCGGCGACCTTGTCGTTGGTCGGCAGGCCGTGGCGGAACACCGATCCCCAGAGCTGCGCGACGAACGCGCGGACCGGATTCGCCGAATCGGGGGTTGCGCTCACCGACCGAGTCCCCTCATACGCTCAGCCCGCCTCCTCATCAGACCCCGAGGGTCTTGCCGTTGCTCTTCTGGGTGTCGACCAGCAGGCGCCATTGTGGCGCCTCGTTGTTCCCGGGTCCACGGGTCGCGACAAGCGCTGCCCGGTCGACCGCAAAAAATCCGTCGGGTGTGACCTCGATGTTCACCCAGTCCATGGGCCGCGGCGCCGGCCCGTAGAAGTTCGTCGAATCGATGAAGTACCGGCTGCCGTGGCATGGGCATGCCCAGCCGTTGGGGAGCCGCTGGTCGGCGGCCCGTACCCCGCGTGCCTCTGCGGTGGCTGGAGAGACGCCGGACCCGGTGGTCACGTCGGTGACGTAGTTCGGCGTGCAGCCGAGGTGTGTGCAGACGAGGTAGACCGCGTAGATGCCGGCGTCGTCCAGCACGACCGTGACGCGCTTGTCGGTCTCGGACAGGACGTTCACAGGGGTCACGGGCTTGCCGTTGACGATGCCACCGGTCAGTTGCTCGAACGTGAAGGTCGTCTTGAACAACGCGGGTGCGTTGCTGGACGCCTGCGGGAACATGAACTTGAGGGTCTCGATGCCTCCGAACAGGCTCGCGCCCGCGGCGGCGAGCCCGCCCATGATCATCAGGAACTGACGTCTCGTCGTCTCGGCGCGAGCGCGCATCCTCCCTCGCGGCGATTCGTACGGATTCAGGGCCATACAGTCCTCAGGAGGGAGTTCGTACCTCGGGCAAGTTTACGAAGTTCCGTTGCGGACGCCGCCTGCCCATGGGGTGGGTTCTGAGTCATCCCGACTACAGGAGCGGATTGCTCGCGGGAGGGGTGAGGATATTGGCGAACACGATCGCCGAAATCATGATCACCACGAATGCAACGATGATGGCGAAGCATCCGAAGTCAGTGCGGAGAGCGACGATGAGGCGTTCCATATCTCGTGTTCGGAGCGTCAGACGGCCGAAAGGATACGTCACGGCGCGTCGCACGCCGCGCGCTCGGTGAGGCCCGCCCATGGCGCCTGCCGGGGAGTAGCCTTGGCAGCCTGTGAGCGGATGGCGTGAGGTCGAGATCTACGGCACCTTCATCCGGTTGACGGGCGAGCTCGAGGTCATCGGCGCGGAGCGCCTCAGCGACAGCATCAACCGGTTCGGGGCGTTCCTGCAAGTCAGGAATTCGCGTGCCGAGCCGCTGTCCACCAACTATCCGGTGCTGAGCCGGCTCGAGCCTCGCGTGACCATCGCCAAGGCCGGTGTGATCCTGGTGTCGCCGCTCGAGGAGGTGCCCGACGGCAACTCCGCGATGTGGCGGGAGACCGTTCCGTACGCCGCATCGATCAACACGTCGGCGATCTCGCTGGTCGGCGATGTTCACCTCTCGCCGGGCAACGATCTCCAGGACCATCTCGAGCGCCACCCAGGGGACTTCCTTCCGGTGACCAATCTCTCCGCCCTCTGGATCACGGCGATCACCAACGAGACCCATGCGGTGCAGCGCTCGTTCGCGTTGCTGAACCCGGCGTCTATCCTGTCGTTCTCCCTCCGCTGAGACGCTCCGCAGGCCCTACGCTTTGTGGTGCCGGCGACAGGGGACGGTCGGCACCATGTTCAGCTTGTCCGCTCCCTCGCTCGCGCTAACGAATTGTCGCGCTCGCTCGGGGAGCGGCCAAATTCGCCGGGTGCCGCCCGTCCCCTGTCGCCTTACACGCGTTGTGCCGTAGTCCTTCGCACAAACCTGGTGTCGCGCTCTCTCGGGAGCGGACAAATTCGCTGGGTGCCGCCCGTCCCCTCCCGCCTTACAGCCTCTTTGCCGTAGTCCTTCGCGCCGGCGCTCAGAGCCGTGCGGGGGCCTCGTCAGACAGCTGCTAGGACTTCCTCGCGTATCTGCCGGGTCTGGGCGGAGGCGCGAGCGAACCCGATCGCCATGCAGACGACGGCGATGAATGCGAAGCCCATGCTGATGAACTCGTTGATCGCCCGCTGTCCAATGCCCAGCGTGGCGAGCCCCGTGCCGCCGAGGAACGTCTTCTCGGCGGGAGCACCCCAGACCGTCCCGATGAACGCCATGAGCATCCACACGACGGCGACGAAGTGCCAGATAGCTGCGGTTCGCACCGTCCCGTTGCGGGGCTTGGAGGTGAAGTAGAACGCCACCATTGCGATCACGATCAGCACGACGTACGCGTTGAAGATGACGAACACGATGAAGAAGGAGATGATCTGAGCAGTGGTCAGCCCGGTGAACCCGCTGATCGAAAACGGGAACGGGTTGTTGACCGCGACCAGGCTCCCGAGCATCTCGATGGGGAAATGTACATCAGTCGATCGGTGACGTAACCCCGCGCCCTCGCCTAAGCTTCTGTCGAGATGGCGATCCTTCACGCCCCCACGCCCGCGCCCGCGGGAGTCCCCCCGGGAAGCACCCGCACCGCGGCGATCCTGGGGATCGCATCGTATGTCCCCGACGAGATCATCACCAACGCCGATCTAGAGGCCCTGGTCGACACGTCCGACGCCTGGATCCTCGAACGCACGGGCATCCGCGAGCGCCGCAAGATCGCGTCCGGGATGACCACGTCCATGATGGCCGCCGAGGCTGGTCGCCGGGCGATGGCCGCTGCGGGCGTTGACAGCGTCGACGCCCTGATCGTCGCAACGGTATCCCCCGACTCGCCCCTCCCCTCCACGGCCTGTCTCGTGCAGCGCCGTCTGGGTCTTGGGGGCATCCCGGCGTTCGACATCGCGGCCGCGTGCGCCGGCTTCGTGTACGGGGTCGCCATCGCTCGTGGCCTGATCGTCGCGTCGGGCATGAGCCGCGTGCTGGTCATCGCCGGCGACGCGCTGACGTCGCTGATCGACTACAAGGACCGTTCGACCTGCGTGCTGTTCGGTGACGGTGCTGGCGCGGCAGTTGTCGGCGCCTCCGATGACGGCGGCATTGAGGGCATCCAGTGGGGCGCCGACGGCGGCGAGGCCGACCTCATCTACTACGGCCCGAAAGCCGGCGATGAGGAGGGAACCGACGGCCTGCGCATGTACGGGAAGGGAACCTTCCGGCTCGGGGTCGAACGGATGGCGGAGGCGGCGCGAGCCGTGTGCGCGGAGGCGGGTTGGTCGCTCGACGACGTCACCCTGCTCGTCCCGCACCAGGCCAATCTCCGCATCATCGAGGCGGTGGCCAAGCGCCTGAACTTCCCCCTGGACCGGGTGGTGATCAACATCGATCGCTATGGCAACACCAGCGGCGCGTCGATCCCGATCGCACTGGCCGAGGCCGCGGAGACCGGCAGGCTGCGGCACGGAGATCGGGTCGTCTGCATCGCGTTCGGATCCGGCGTTGTGTGGGGTGGTATCGCCCTGCGATGGACCGCGCCGACGCGGTGACGTCGCGGCGACAGGCGCCGCGCAACAGGCTTCAGGCGCCCGGTCCGGAACTCCGGCCGACAGCGCCGACCACTGGGACCGTCGCGTGCCCTCGTTGCAAGCGCCGGTTCGTCGCCGAGCGATATGCGGCCGACCTCAACGTCTGTTCCGAATGCGGCCACCACGGTGTGGTCGGCGCGGCACAGCGCATCGAGCAGCTCGCCGACGCGGACACCGCCGAGATCCTCCTCATCGAGGTCGGTGATCGCGATCCGCTCGGGTTCGACGACGGCGTCCCATATCCGCAGCGGGTGACGCGAGCACGAGAGCGGACGGGTCTGCACGAGGCCTTTCTCACAGCCAGAGCATCGCTCGCCGGGAATCCCGTCGTGCTCGCGTGCATGGACTTCGAGTTCCTCGGAGGATCGCTCGGAAGCGGTGCGGGTGAGATCTTCGCCCGCGCCTGCGAGCTCGCCGTCGCCGAGCGCCGCGCCCTCGTGGCGGTGTGCACCTCAGGCGGCGCGAGGATGCAGGAGGGCATCGCCTCATTGGCGCAGATGGCTCGATGCTCGGCCGCCGTCGCCGAGATTATCGCCGCGCGCCTTCCCTACGTCAGCATCCTCGGCGACCCGTGCTTCGGCGGGGTGACCGCGTCGTTCGCCGTGCAGTCCGACGTGATCATCGCCGAACCCGGTGCGCGCATCGGGTTTGCCGGTGGCCGGGTCATCGAGCAGGCGACCCACGACAAGCTCCCTGAAGGCTTCCAGACCGCCGAGTTTCTCCTCGCCCATGGGATGGTGGACGCGGTCGTCGAGCGGGGCCGCCTGCGCGACACGGTCGGCACGCTCATCCGCATCTACTCGGGGCGCGCATGAGCTCCACGATCGAGACCACCGAGCGCGAACGCGTCGCCTTTGCGGCGGTCGAGCTCGCGCGCCACCCGGAGCGCCCACGCGCGCTGCAGGTGATCGCGGCCATCACGGGGGGCTGGACGGAGCTCCGCGGCGACCGGCTCTTCGGTGACGACCGCGCCGTGGTCGGCGGCCCCGCCCGGCTCGGCGGCCGTTCTGTGATGGTGATCGGTCAGGAGAAGGGAACTGACCCCATGACCCGCGCGCTCCACAACTTCGGCATGCCCCACCCTGAGGGCTATCGCAAAGCGGTGCGATTGATGCGCCAGGCCGAGAAGTTCTCGATGCCGGTGGTGTGCCTCGTCGACACGCCGGCGGCGCATGCCGGCATTGGTGCCGAGGAACGCGGCCAGGCGTGGGCGATCGCGGACGCGCTGCTGTGCATGCTCGGACTGCGCACGCCGACTGTCAGCGTCGTGCTCAGCGAAGGCGGCTCGGGAGGCGCTCTGGCACTCGCGCTCGCGGACCGCGTCCTCGCGCTCGAGAACGCGGTCTACACCGTCGCTCCTCCCGAGACGTGTGCCGCGATCCTCTATCGGGATGCCGGCCAGCGCGCCCGTGCCGCGGCGGCGCTGCGTCCCGGTGTCGATACCGCCAACCGCATCGGGCTCGTCGACGAGCTGATCCCCGAGCCACCTCCCGGTGCGCACGCACACGCGCCGCTGGTCATCGCCGCAATCCGCGGCGCGGTGATCCGCAACCTCGATGACCTGAGCGAGATCCCGATTGACGAGCTCGTCGAGCAGCGCCGGCAGCGCTACAGGGCCGCGGGCGGCTGATCGGCCCAGGCGGCCAACAACGCCGCCTCACGCTCGGGGGCCATGCCGACGCGCGAGCGGTTGGCGCGCACCGTCTGCTCCCAGCCCGGGTGATCGCGCAGCCACGACCAGGTGTCCTGCACGGTCTCGCGGGCGGGACGGCAGGCGAGCCCGGACCGCAGCGCGAGCAACGAATCACAGGTGTAGAACGCGGCCATATCGCCGATCGGCGGCACCCATATCGGGAGTTCCGTCCACGGTGCGACGTTGTTCGCCAGCAAGAACTCAGCGTCGACCCACGTGAATGATGCGGTCGAACCCGTGACCTCGCGACAGAGTGCGAGCACCTCCGACATTGTTGTGTGCCCGGGGCGGCTCAGCACGTTCACCGCACCGTTGAGCGTGGTGTCGATGGCGAACGCGGCGAGATCGCGTGCGTCGATGTATTGAATGGCGATGTCCTGCGGCCCGGGCGCGAGCACAGTGCCACCGCCTGCCACGCGACGCAACCACCACGGCAGCCGCCCAATGTTCTCGCGCGGTCCAAGGATGAGGCCGGGCCGGGCGAAGACACTTCGCTCTGTGCCGAACACGCTCTCGATGGCCAGTTCGGCGCCGCGCTTGTCGGCGGCATAGTCGGTCGCGTCAGCATCAGCGCGCGCGTCGACGGTGGATGACGCTTCGCTCAGCACGCCGTCCTGCCCGTCGGCATACACGGAAATGGTCGAGATGTAGACGTAGCGATCCGCGTGCGCTTCCAGTGCCCGCGCGGATTCGAGCACCGCTCGCGGGGCCAGCGACCACGCATCGACCACCATGTCCCAGTGCTCGCGAGTCAGCTGATCGAGGTCGGCCGGGTTGGTGCGGTCACCATGCACGGCGCGAACGCCGCTCGGTGCGGCCCCGGTCTGACCGCGATGGAAGATCGTGACGTCATCGCCGCGAGCGAGCGCGGCGTCGACCAGCGCCGGTCCGACGAAATCGGTGCCGCCGAGAACCAGAACCCTACGCGGCATCGAGCTGCGGCACGCTTCCCGATGCGGACTTGTCGGGTCGGCGCAGGAACAGCGCAGGAATCACGCCGAGCAGCGTCAGGATCGTGATGAACGCGAAGGTCCGATCGAACGAGGTGCTGAGTGCGTCCGCCGCATATGTCTGACCGAATTTGGCAACCACCGGTGCGACCTTCGCGGTTGTGGTGGGCTGCCCGCCGTTCTGGATGAGCTTGGCGTACTGCCCCTGCAGCGTCCCGCAGAACTCGGCGGTGGTCAGCTGGTGACCTGAAGTGGACGCGGCGCTGAGCACCGCCGGAGAGGGAGCGCACGACGCCTGCCCGATCGCTGTGGTGAACTGTGCCGCGAGCACCGTCACAAGGACTGCGATGCCGATGGACGAGCCGATGCGTTGCAGGCTGTTGGAGATGCTCGACGCGCTCCCGCTGAGGTGCCGCGGCACGCGTGCCATTGCCGCCGCCATCGACGGCATCATCGAGAATCCCATTGCGAAACCACGGAGCAGCAGCGCGCTCACGACCAGCCAGTTCGATGACGTCGGGTGAATCTGCGCGAGCAGGAAACCGCCGCCCGCCAGCATCACCATCCCCGTCGCCACCACGGGCCGGGGACCGATCCGGTCGGTGAGGTAGCCGCCGAGCGGCATCGCAACCGCGGCGGTGATCGCCTGCGGCAACAGGAGCAGTCCGGTTTCGAGTGGGCTGTAGCCGTGAACCTCCTGGAGGTACAGCGGCAGCAACAGCATGCCGCCGAACAGCGCGGTGACGATGATGAAGCTGAGGCCCATCGACCATGAGAACGTCGGGTCGCGGAAGAGACGGAGCTGGAGCAGCGGCTCGGGGTTGCCGCGGTTCCCGATGAACAGGTTGACGGCGGCAAGCGCCGCGCCGACGACCATCACGACGGTGTCCAGCGACGTCCACCCGTCGACGAAACCATTGCGCAGCGCGATCAGTGCCGCGCCGGCGGCTAGCGGAATCATCAGCAATGTCGCGGCGCGCCGGCGGCCCAGCTGCGACAGCACGAATGCCGCGATCAGCACCGCGGCAGCGGCGAGCATGCTGATGACGAGGAGCGAGCCCCAGCCGAGGGTGACGCTCTGGTTCACCGCGTACATCACGGCCACGGCCGCGGGTGGTGCCGTGAGCAGCCCGAAGGTGTCGAGCCGTAGCCCGTGCGCCCTGTTCGACTCCGTCAGGAACCGCCACGCGGAGGCGAACGCGATGAGCCCGATGGGGACGTTGACGTAGAAGATCAGCCGCCACGAGAAGTCCTGCACGAACCAGCCACCGAGCACGGGGCCGACGGCAGGCGCGAGCAGCATCGGAATCCCGAAGATTCCCATGACCCGCCCCATGTTCTGGGGACCGACGGCTCGCATGATGATGGTCATCCCGATGGGCATCAGCATGCCGCCACCGAGTCCCTGGAGGACGCGGAAGATGACCAGCTCGGGGAGGTTCTGCGCGACGCCGCACGCCATCGATGCGAGCGTGAACAGCGCGATGGTGATGAGATACAGACGCTTGGTGCCGAAGCGATCGCTCGCCCATCCCGCCATTGGGATGACGGCTCCCTGCGCCAGCATGTACCCGGTGACGACCCAGGAGATGTCCGCGTACGAGCCGGCTTTGAGGTCGACCTGCAGGGTTGGAATGGCGATGTTGACGATCGTCGCGTCGAGGATCGTCATGATCGTGCCGAGCAACACGACGCCGAGGGCGATCCACTTGTAGTCGAAGCGGCCGGAGCGACTCGTGCCGGCTCCGCCTCCGCCGTCGAGGGGAGCGACTGCGATAGCCGCTGCGTCCGTGCGGTCGAGCACCTCAGTCATGCGCAACTTCCTTGACATGCGCAGGTTCGGTCGAGTCGACGACCTTGCCCAGCAGGAGCACGAGCTTCTCGAGCTCCGCGTCGCTCAGGCAGGTGAGCACATCGACCGACACGATCTTGCGTGCTTCATCGAAGCGGTCGAGCATCTGCAGGCCGAGTTTGGTGGGGACGATGTGAATGATCCGGCGATCCTCCGGGTCACTCCGTCGCTCGGCAAGGCCAAGCCGGATCACCCGGTCGACCAGCGCGCTGGCGGAGCTGAGCGCGCACTGCTGCATGCGCGCGATCTCGTTCATCGTCGCTCCGGGCGAGGTTGCGGTGGCAGCACGAAGCTGTTCCAGCGCGCCCACCTGATGCCATGTGACAGCACCGAACTCGCCCCGCAACTCGTCGGGAACGCTCGCCATCAATTTGCGTTTGAGGGCGCCGATGTACGCGAACAACAGGTCGGCAAGCTCGTCGCGACGAGGAGAAGGGGTGGGGGTTTCCGAACGGCCACGCCGTTCCAGCGCCGGTGCCTGGCTCACACTCGTCCTCACGTGCTCCGGTGGAGTGTTCGTCGAGCGAACAGTTAGAGTGTAGAACTATTCGTGAGTCGTGTCAATTTGAAGCAGCGTCGCGAGCCCGGCGGCGCAGGCGTGAGTGCCCGGTCAATTCGTGCGACGCCTTGGCGGCGGCGAGCTCCTGAGCGGCGACCCCGAGCAGACCTCCGACGTCCTGGGCATCGCCCGGGTACACCGCGATGCCGGCGGATGCCGTGACGCCGGATCTGCTCACACCCTGATCTCCGGACATGTCTGTCGTGAACCGCTGCTGGATGCGAGCGGCGACAGCGCGAGCCTGATCTCGGTCGGCGCCGGGAAGGACACAGACAAAGTCGTCAGCACCGACCCGCGCGGCGCTGTCCTCCCGCCGCAGGATCGATCGGAGCACGTCGGCGAAGGTCTCCAGCACTCGGTTGCCCACGTCGTGGCCCCACCGGTCGTTGAGCTCGCCGAAGCCGTCGATGTCCGCCATGATCAGCGCAAGGGATCCCTCACGTCGCGACGCGCGAGCCAGCTCCTTGTCGACGACGGCGAGGAGCTGGGGGCGCGTCGCCATCCCGGTCACGGCGTCGAGCAGGGCTCGGCCCATCTCCTCCTCGTGGCGGCGAGCTCTCTCGATGGCTCGAGCGGCCTCGTCGGCGAGGGCCTCGATCACCGGTGCGTCAGCCTCGTCCCAGGCGTTCTCCTGGCGCTCCGAGGTGAGCAGGATCGCTCCGATGGTGGTTCCATCGACCCTGAGCGGCGCGCCGATCGCCGACCGGATGAATCCGAGCTTCGAGCTCCGCAGCCGGACCCGGTTTGCCTCCCGGAGGCTGGCCTGGGCCATCGACGCCGAGAGCGTTGTCGGCCACACCTCGGCGCGTTCGGCGACGAAGACGGCGCCGCCGAGTCCCTCGCCAGGGGCGAGCTCGTACGCCGGGCCACCTGATCCCACGCCACTCGATGAGAGGAACGTCCCCGGGGATTTCAGCAGACCGTCCGCCGGGTCGTTGATGAGCACCATGCCCGTCGACGTCTCGGGGAAGATCTCCCGGCACGCTTCGAGGACCGCAGACGCGACGGAGGTGACGTCGCGGGCGACGCCGAGCCTTCGGCCCAGGGTGGCGTAGACGTGTCCTCGTCGTGTCTCGGCGTCCAGGCGAGCGAGATCACGCTGCGCGGCCCCGGCGGCGATCAGCTTGATGCCGGCCATGCCCGCTACGGTCACCACCAGCGCCGGCAATGCCGACGGCTCCGGCTGGGTCGTGAGCCACAGTGCGGCGAAGATCGCCATGACGGCCCCGGCGGCGCCAAGCCCCAACGGCCACCACTCTCGACCCGGCGAGCCGATGACCCGGGTGACACGCAGACTCGGAGCCTCGACGTCCATGCCCACAAGGATTGCCGTGAAAGCCACGGCCGCGACCACCGCGAAGTCAGGAACGACCTCGCTCGACGCTCGCAACGCCACGGCCGTGACCGCAGCGAGCGCGATGCTCCCCGTCAGCGAGACGGCCTGTCGGTGCCCCTCCCACGCCGAGGGCACGCGAAGCAGGATTGCTCCGACCACGATGGCGATGCCTGCCATCGCGGCGTCCAGAGCACGAACGCCTGGACCGACCGGAAGCGTGAGCAGCCTGATCGCGACCGCGGCGCCAACGATGCCTGAGCCTGCCTGGCTGAAACGCCGTGACAAATGCAACCGAAAATCCACCTGATCCCCCACCCGCTGACCCGGCAAAACCCCCGCCGACGGCCAGGGTCAACGTGCCGGTACTGGCCAATTGTGCCAGAAGATCGGGCGATAAACCTGTGGTAGTCTTTGCGAACTGACGTTCGCCTCCAGGTCGCCGCTCTCATTCTCAGCACCATGACGACACGTCTCCTCCATCTTGCCGACCTCCACCTCGACCGGGTGTTCGCCGCCATGGGCTGTCAGGGGGAGCTCGCCCGGCGACGCCGGCAGGGGCTCCGTGATGCGCTCACGCGTGCCGGCCGTCTGGCCATGGAACAGGGCTGCGTGGCGGTGACGATCGCGGGTGACCTGTACGAACACGAGCGCGCGGGCGTCGACACCGGCCGGTTCCTGGCCGACACCTTCGCTTCCTGGCAGCCGATGCGGGTCCTCATCGCCCCGGGGAATCACGACGCACTGCTCCCCGGTTCGCTGTACCGGCGCGTCGAATGGCCGTCCAACGTCACCGTGTTCACGACCACGCACCTCGAGCCGGTGGAGCTCGTCGACGGGATCACCGTGTGGGGGCTCGCCCACCGCGAGCCGGCCTGGCAGGGTGACCCGCTCTCCGGTCCGTTCGCCACCACCGGGTCCGGAGTGCATCTTGCCCTGTTCCATGGCGCCGAGCTCGGGTCGCGGCCTGAGGGAAAGTCGATCCATGGTCCGTTTCACATGGAGCGAATCCGGGCTGCCGGGTTCGCTGCCGCGCTGTGCGGCCATTACCACCGCCGGCGCCTCGACTCGGCGTCGGGGCTGCTCTATCCGGGGACGCCGGAACCGCTGAGCTTCGACGACGAGGGTGGGCGCGGCCCCGTCGTGGTCGAGATCACCGACCGAGGTGATGTCCGCTTCACAGCCCACGACACCAATCGATGGTCCGTTTTCACCGTGCAGTGCGACGCCGGCGAGTGCGGCTCCGTGGAGTCGGTGATCGACGAGGTGACCATGCACTGCGCCGCAACCGGCTTCAGCGACGCGGAGCGCACCATGATTCGGGTCGACCTCAGCGGCACCATCGACTCCGCGGTCTCGCTCGACGCCTTCACAGTGGAGCTGGCGGTGCGAGAACGTCTCAACCTCGCGACCGTCAAGGTGCGCGATCGCACATCGCCCTACATCGATCTCGAATCCGCGCTGGTCGAGGAGAGCACCCGCGGCGCGTTCGTCCGCGCCGCGACCGCTGCGGCAGCGGAGGCGGATCCCGACGAAGCGCTGGTGCTGGAGGACGCCCTCCGCTACGGGCTGATGGCGCTGTCGGGTGCCGAGGTCGGCTTGCGATGATCCTCGAGCGGCTCGAGATCACCGGCTTCGGCTGCCTGCAGGGCGTCACCACGGACCTGCACCCGCGAGTCACCGTCGTCGCAGGGCGGAACGAATCCGGCAAGTCAACGCTGCTGCGTGCCATGCGCGGTGCGCTGTACGGCATCGACGCCGGCGGCCAGGGCCGCCCGGTCGATCGCAGCGACTGGGCGCGGTACGAACCGTGGACCCGGGGCGGCTACGGTCTCGCCCTCACGTACAAGCTCGATGACGGGCGCCGGATCCGGGTGGCCCGGCGCCTCGACACGCGTGAGCAGTCGGTGCAGGTCCTGGAACTCGGAGGCTCGGTGCTGACCGATGAGCTGCGCAGCGGACGGGCGGTCACCCCCGGTCGCTTTCACCTCGGGATCGACGAGGCGGTGTTCTGCGCAACCGCGTGGCTCGGCGACGATGGCCTGCGCATCGACGCGCCTGAGAGCGCGCGTCACCGCGCCGGCCAGCTCCAGGAAGCGATCGAGCGGCTGGCGGACACGCGCCGAGGCGTGACCGCGGCCCAGGCCCTGGTGCGCATCCGTGAGGCCATGGATCGTGTCGGATCCGAGCGGCGCGCCACCAGTCCACTCGGCGTCGCGACTGCGCGGCTTCGAACCCTGGACCGCACCCTCGCGGAGGCGCGCACCAGGCTCGCGGCAGTCGCCGTTGAACAGGAGCGCCTCGCTGTTCTGGACGCAACGTTGGCTTCGGAGTCGGACCGCTGGATTGCTGCCGAGCGCGCGCGGCTGGCGGGACGGCTGGCGGACGTCGCCGAGCGTCGGATCCGCCTTGTCGACATGGTGCGCGAGGCCAGGGTTCAGGCCGTGGAAGTTGAGGCGACCGCCTCGCACGCGAAGTTTCCCCTCGACGCGGAGGCCGAGGTGACCGCGCTCGGCGGCGAGCTGGCCCAGGCGAAGTCGAACGCCGAAGGCGCCGAGGCGCGATGGCAGGCGGCGGTCGAACGGCTGCGCCCGATCCGCTCCAGGCGCGACGCCATCGCGACCGGCGTCACGGCAATCGGGCTCGCCGGCGAGCTCGACGCCGGTATCGGTGAGCGCTCGCAGCGCCTGCGGGGTGAGCTGATCGCGGTTGCGGGGGCGTCCCGCCGCACCACCGGCGATGGCGCTCGCGAGGCCGCGCTTCGTCGCGAGATCGCCGCGACCGGGCTGCGCTCGCTGCCCGCAGGGGTGATCGACGATTTGCTTCCCGAGCTCGAGGCGGCAGGACGCGGGGGCCGGCTCTTCGGCGTTGCAGCCGTCCTCACGGCAGGGGTCACGGCAGCGGCCGCCGCCGGACTCCTCCATGCGCACCTTGTTGTCGCCGCGCTCGTGGCTGGGTTGGTTGGCGGGATCGCAGCCACCCTGTGCACGTGGCGTGCATGGCATCGGTCGTCGTCGGCTTCCAGGGCACGCGCGGCCGCGAACGAGCTGGCCCTGGAGGCGGGGATCGATCCGTCCGAACTGGCTCGCTTGCAGAGCCGTCTCCCCGTGCTGCGCACGCTCCACCAGGCGCTCGACGCGGCCGAGCACAGCACCTCCCGGCGTCGAGCCGACGCTGAGGCGCTGCAGGTCACCCTCGCGTCGGTGCTCGAGCGATGCCGCTCGCTGGCTGCGGAGTCCGGCCTCCTCGAGCCCGCCCTGGGATCAGTGGCGATACCTGAAGCCGTGATCTCGAGCGCGCAGCTCATCCTCGATCGCATCGACGTGGTGGTGCTCAAGGCCCGCCGTCGCGACGAGCTGCTCGCCGAGGACGCCGTGCTCGCCGCCGAGGAATCCGCCTGCGCGCAGTCGAGCGAGGACGTCGACCGCTCACGCCGAGCAGTCGTGAACCTCGAGACCCGTCTGCGCACGATCGTCAAAGCCGCGGGCATACGCATGCCCGACGGTGACCCGGGTGCAGCGGTGACCGGAATCCGTCAGGCGTGCGACGCGCGGCGCCGCCACGACGCCGCGCGGCGCAGGCTGGATGACCTCCAGCGATCCGTCCGCGCCCTCGGCGATGCGGCGACACTCGAGAGCTTGGAGACCGGGCTTGCCGAGCAGTTGATGCAGTGCGGTGGCGATCCGAGCGAGGCGCTCGCGCACCCGCCGCCGGACGCTGCGGCGCTGCAGACGCTCGACCTCGAGGCGGAACGAGCACGGCGCGCGGCGACCTCGGCTGGGGAGCAGGCCCGAGAGTTGCGCGCGCGACTCGGTGGTGTGCTCGACACCCTTCCAGCGGTGGCGGACCTCGAGGATGAGCGTGACGCCTGCGAAACGGCTCGCGATCGAGGGCTACGACAGCTCAAGGCACTGCAGCGTGCTGCAGAGCTGATCGAGGCGGCCTCACGGGTCACCCACCGCGAGTTGGCCCCCCGCCTCGCCGACTCGCTGGGAAGCCGACTGAGCCTACTCACAGGCGCGCGCTACGTCGAGGTGAACGTCGACACCGACCATTTCGCGCTGGGCCTGCTCGGCCGCGAACGGCCAGACATGGTGCCGCTCGACGCGGTGTCGCACGGCACCCGCGACCAGGTGGCGCTGCTGCTCCGTCTCGCGCTCTGCGAGGTGCTCGGCGGTGGAGGTGAGCGGACGCCACTGCTGCTTGACGAACCGCTGCTCACCTCCGACCCGCTCCGGCGCGACACGTTCATCGAGTTCTTGCATGATCTGTCTGCAACGCATCAGGTCCTGCTGAGCACCGCCGACCCGGCCATGGTCGAGGCGGTCTCGCGAGTCACCGCGGGTGACTGCTCGGTTGTGCGTCTCGCGGATCCGCCGGTGCTCGACGTCATCGGAGACGCGCACTCGCTCGGGCGCCACAGCGCGCGGATGCGCCTGCTCGCAGGTCAGGGATGACGTTGCGCGACGTCTGAGGGCCGGAGCAGCGAGTCAGAGCGCTTTCGCGATGCGCACCAGGCCGTCGAGCTCGGAGACCTCCTCGCTGAACAGCGGCAGCCGTGCGACCGGGACCTCGCCCAGCTTGCCCAGCTTCACGAGCTGCCGAGCTTCGCGCTGCGCGAGCGTGTTGCGGTTGAGGAACGTCGTGCCGATGAACCGCGCAGTGTCTGCTGAGGCGCGGATGTGGAGTGCATTGGACAGCCAGGCGGTGACTTTCGGATCCTCAACCAGGGTGGTTGCGGCAGCGACGCCACCGGGATCACGAAAGACATCGGGCAGGACACGATTCACCACCATGGCGCGCAGTGGCATCTTGAACTCGTGCAGCTTCGCGCAGAAGAACTCGGCCTCCTCGAAAGGACCCGGTTCGAGCGTCGTGACCACGACGAATCCTGTCTGCGGGCTGCGCAACAGCCGGTAGACCGAGCGCGCCCTCGCCTGGATGCCGTCGTAGAGGAGCTGCAGCTGCTGCACGAAATCCGATACCTGCGCGAGCACCTCGGCGCCGAGGAGCCGGTCGGCGAGGCGGAGAAACGGAGTCGCCGCGTAATTCATCGCTCGAAAGCCGAAACGAGACGGGCCACCTGACAGCATCGAGAGGAGGCGCGAGCCCACGTAGTCGGTGAGGCGGGTTGGAGCTTCCAGAAAGTCGAGCGCGTTGCGAGACGGCGGCGTGTCGACAACGATGCAGTCGTACTCCCGTGCGTCGTGGAGCTCGTACAGCGCTTCGATCGCTGCGTACTCGTGCGATCCCACAAACGAATCGGTGATGCGCTGATAGAGCGGGTTGCGCAGGATCCGGCGCGCCGTCGCGGGGTCGGGCGAGTAGCGCTCGATCATCCGGTCCCACGCCTGCTTCATATCGAGCATTGCTGCCTCGACCTCTCCGGTGATGGTCAGCCCGGCTCGCCGAAGCCGCGCCTTGGGGATGCGCACGGGCTCGGCGCCGATGCCCTGAATCCCCAGCGCCGTCGCCAGGCGCCTCGCGGGGTCCACCGTCAGCACCAACACGCGTTTGTCCTCCGCCGCCGCGATGGCCAGCCCAAGCGCGGCGCTCACGGTTGTCTTGCCGACGCCGCCGCTGCCGCAGCAGATGACGACCTCGAGCGAAGCGAGACGCCGACCGAGCCCTGAGGCTTCGGCGCGCGCGCTCCTGCGCCGCTCCGAAATCTGAGCCACGTCGCCGGCGCTCATGCGAGGCTGCCCCTCAGCGCCTCGGCCACCGCTCGCGTCGTGGTCAGCCCTGTCCGATCGACGATGAACGGCACCGGAACCACGGGCATCGGGAGTTTGCCGCGGAGCTGGCGCATGTACCTCGCCGTGGTGTCGTACAGGTGAGCCTGAAGGTCGATGCCGGCCTCGAGCGGCCCCGGGGACCCACCCAGGCGCCGAGCGACCTCCTCTGCGTGCTCCGGGTCGATCAGCGCGGCCATGAGCCGCCGGTGTGCTGTCGTCACGGGCACATCGACCGCGCGGTTCAGGAGGCACAGGTCCACCGCCACACCGGATCGCTTGCGCAGGCGATCGTTGAGCTCGATCGCCTCGATCACCGGCATCTCCTCGGGAAGGGCGCAGAGAACGACGGTCGTCCGGCGCGAATCCCGGATGAGCGAGTCGATCCACTCGACCTGGGCACGGATCAGCCCGCCTTTGACCAGGGTGAGCATCGCCTTCGGGGCCGCGAGGTGCGATTCAACCTGGCCGCCCGCGGCGCAGTCGACGAGGATGAGGTCCCAGACCGGCGACGACTCGGCATCTTTGCGGCGCTCCTCATAGGCGATCTTGCCCACGACGAGCATGTCCCGCGGACCGGGGACGCCGGTTGCGATGAAATCGAAGATCCGCGCGAGCGGGGTCAGCCGGGTCACCCGCGGGACCTTGAAGTAGATGTGCAGGTATTCCTGAAACGACTCGTCGGTGCGCAGCTCGAGGACGGAGAGGTTGTGCTGGACAACCCGCGGTGCGAACCCTGCCGGCGGCGACCCGAGCGCCGCGGCGAGGTCACCCTTGGCGTCAACATCGATGGCGAGGACGCGCTTGCCGGCACGGGCGCCGATGAGCGCGAGCGCGGCCGTCATGGTGCTGCGGCCGGTGCCTCCCTTGCCCGCAACAAAGATGACGCGCCGCGCCAGGAGCGTGGCGAGTTCGATCCGTTCTCCGGCGATCGCGCGCCTAACCGCCGTTGACGATCTCCAGGACCTCTGCGGCGTGCCCGCTGGGCTTGACATCCCGCCACTCGCGCTCGATGGTCCCGTCCGGCCCGATCAGGAGGGTCGTGCGCGCCACCCCCATGTACTCGCGACCCATGAACTTCTTCTCGACCCAGAGGTTCTGGGACTCGATGAGGCGACGGTCCGGGTCGCTGATCAACGGGACGCCCAGCGAGCACTTCTTGATGAATCGCTGGTGGCTCTTCGCTGTGTCCGGCGACACTCCGTAGACGGTGACACCCGCCGCGGCGAATGCCTCGTTGAGGCGTGTGAACTCCTGCCCCTCGAGGGTGCAACCGGGCGTGTCGTCCTTGGGATAGAAGTACAGCACGGTGCGACGTCCCTCGAGGTCCGTGTTGCTCACGCGCCCGCCATCGCTGGTCTCGAGATCGAAGTCAGGGAGTCGCGTCCCGACGGTCATGATCACCGGTTCCTCCGTGCGCAGCCGCAGTGGTCGCCAAGTGTAGGTGAGCACCAGCGGGCGAGCGCGCGGCGTCCGGACGACCCGCGCGGCGTCCGGACGACCCGCGCGGCGTCCCTATACTCGGGCCGTGCCCTCGAACTCCCGTCCCGGCGCGGTGACGACCAGCAAGGCTGCTTCAGCGGGACGAGCGGCCCCCGATCCCGCGCAGCCCCGCCCGGTGCCGACGCTGCTCCGCTACATCTCCTGCGGGCTGCTGTCGCTCGCCGGTGGCGCCGCGTGGCGGTTCACCATCTCGCCGAACGCGGTGGGGATCGTCACCGCGTTCGCCGGGATCTTCTTCCTGCTGCTGGGATTTCTCGTCGGCGGGATCTTCTGGTATGCGCACGACCTTCGCGTCCGCAAGCGCACGCCGGGGCTGATGCCCGACGAGCGGCTCGTCTTCTCGTTCGTGGTCTTCGTGATGATGCCGTTCGCAGTGCTCGCGCTCATCGGCGTGATCTGGCTGCTGTCACTCCTGGTCGGGGTGCACTGAGCGGGTCATCCCGTCGCGCAGGCGATCTTCAGTTGAGGAAGGCGCGTAGCCGCCCTGCGACCTCGGTCATCGCGGTTCGATCCGGACAGGTTTCCGGAGCCTCATCGAGATACGCGTTGATGTCGTTGAGCGCGGCCACCACCTTGCCCATCCGCCACAGCAGCAGTCCGCGGTCGCGGCGTTCGGCGGGCGAGGGCACCAGGTCGACGCACCGGTCGGCGGCGCGCAGCGCCTGGTCCCAGCATTCGAGGCTCGTATAGCAGCGGCGGAGATTGCGCGACATGCGCGCGAGCATGTCCCGTGCGCTCGCCCGAGCCACCTGGGCCGGTTCGAGACGTTCGATCTCCTGGCCGGTGGACGAGGTGACGAGGCGTTTGACGTCCTCCTCGTCGAGCGGCTCGCCACTGGCCACGGTGTCGAAGAGATGGCCGTCGACCCGGACCACGAAGTGCCCGGGAAGGTTCACGCCCTCGACCGGAATCTCCGCCCGTGCGCCAACGGCGATCCAGATGGCCGAGCAGGCGATCGGCACCCCCGCGCCGCGCTCGAGCACGGTATGCAGGTAGTGCGCTCGCGGGTCTCCTCCTCCGGCGCCTCGCAGGCGCAGACGATCGCGGAGCAGGGCACCGACGAGCGGCGCGTCGGACGGCCCGCACCCGCGCAACCCGCAGCGCGAGCGCAGCTCGCTGGCGAGCTCGTCGAGACGTTCCAGCCAGCGCTCCGGTTCCACACCGGGGCAGTCATCGGCCGCCAGCCAGAGGGCCCCCTCGGCGATGTCGCCGTCGCGTTCGGCACACTCCAGCACCGCTTCGCGCGGCTCCAGTCCCTGCATGGCCGGTAATCATGCTCCGCGACCCACGCGTGTGGGCATTCCACGAAGCAGCCCAGCCGGGTCGGCTCCACTAGACTGACCTTGTGCTGTTGGAGGAGATCGCCGGTCCGGACGACCTTCGTGGGCTCGGCCCGGAGGATCTGACCCGTCTGTGCGCGGAGATTCGCGAGGAGTTGATCGGCGCCGTGTCGCGCACCGGCGGCCACCTCGGACCCAACCTCGGCGTCGTGGAGCTTACGGTGGCGATGCACCGCGTGTTCGACAGCCCCCGCGACGCGATCATCTTCGACACGGGCCATCAGGCATACGTCCACAAGATGCTGACCGGCCGGCTCGGCCAGTTCGACACGCTCCGCCAGCAGGGTGGGCTCAGCGGCTACCCGTCGCGGCGCGAGTCCGAGCACGATCTGATCGAAAACTCGCACGCGTCCACCGGACTCAGCTACGCGCTCGGATTCGCAACCGCCCGCGAGCTGCGCGGCGAAACCGGCAAGGTGGTGTGCGTTGTCGGCGACGGTGCGCTCACCGGCGGCATGGCGTACGAAGCGCTGAACAACATCGGCCAGCTGAAGCCCGAGATGGTGATCATCCTCAACGACAACGGCCGCAGCTACGCGCCGACGGTGGGCGGGATCGCGGAGAACCTGGGCCACCTTCGTCTCTCACCCCGATATGAAGCGGCCAAGGATGCCGCTGGAACGGCGTTGCGCTCGCTCCCGGCAGTCGGACACTCGGCGTACGAGACCGCGCGGCGCATGAAGAACTCCCTCAAGCAGCTGGTGGCGCCGATCTCGATCTTCGAGACACTCGGCCTCAAGTACGGAGGACCCATTGACGGTCATGATCTCCAGGCCGTCGAGAAGGCGCTGCGTGATGCCGCCCGCATCCGCGGTCCGGTGGTCGTTCACGTCGTCACCAACAAGGGCCAGGGCTACGGCCCCGCTGTTGCTGACAAAGTTGACAAATTCCACGGCGTGTCGACATTCGATCCGGACAGCGGCACCGCGGTCAAGAAGGGTCTCGACTGGACTGACGTGTTCGGCGAGGCGCTCTGCGAGGCTGCGGAGGCAGATGAGCGGATTGTCGCCATCACCGCCGCGATGGCATCATCCACCGGGCTGCTCGACTTCTCGCAGCGCTTTCCAGATCGCTTTTTCGACGTCGGCATCGCCGAGCAACACGCCGTCACCTTCGCGGCCGGACTGGCGATGCGCGGCCTGCGCCCGGTGGTCTGCATCTATTCGACCTTCCTGCAGCGCGCCTTCGACCAGGTCGCCTGCGATGTCGCGTTGCACCGCCTCCCGGTCATCTTTGTCGTCGACCGCGCCGGCATCACGGGTGCCGATGGACCATCGCATCACGGCATCCTCGATCTCGCATACCTCCGCTGCATCCCCGGGATGACGGTTTCGGCGCCGAGCTCTCCGGACGAGTTGCGCCGGATGTTCGCCACCGCGCTCGCGTCGGAAGGGCCGTTCTCGCTGCGTTTTCCACGCGGCCCGGCGCCCTCGGCGAGCACCGAGCCGCTCGAGGCGGTCCCGGTACCGAGCATCGTGATGCACCAGCGCGGTCGGGACCTGGCGCTGTTCGCAGTCGGCAAGATGGTCGCCGTCGCGATGCAGGCCCAGGAGAAGCTGAAGGCAGATGGGATCTCCGCGACCGTGGTCGATGGGCGGTTCGTCAAGCCACTGGCGCCGGAGCTCGCCGCGATCGCCGCACGGCACCGTGCGGTCATCACCATCGAAGACGGCGTCGCCAGTGGCGGCTTCGGGTCCGCGGTGACCGAGTTGCTCGCCGCCGAGGGCATCATGGTGCCGATCGTCCGGATGGGCCTCCCCGACCAGTTCATCGAGCACGGGGCGCAGGCGGCACTGCTCGGGCAGTTCGGCCTCGACGCAGACGGCGTTGCGGCCGCGGCACTCACGTTGCTGCCCGCGACCGAGGTGCTCGCGGGCTGACCGCTCCCCAGGAGCGGCGCGACACCATGAGCCGCGTGCAGTCCCGCCACGGCGATGAGGCGCCGGATCTTGATGACCCCGGCCTGAAGATCACGCTGCTTCAGCACGAGCTCGACGAGGCCCATATGCAGAACGTCCGGCTGCGGCAGTCGTTGCTCGAGCCGCCCTATTCGCAACTTCGGACGGTCATTCGCCAGTACCCGAACCTCTCGAAGCCGGTGATCAAGGCGCTGAATGTCGTCACAGGCACGGGGCGAATCAACTTCCACCGCAGGGCGCTGTTGCGACTGCGCTTGCCGCGCGACCTGCGCGAGATGGAGGCTTCAGGCCTCTTCGATGCGTCGTGGTACGCGGACAACTACCCGGATGTCGCCCGGTCGGGCCTCGACCCGCTCCGGCATTACGCGCTCATCGGCGCCGCGCAGGGCTGGGATCCGGGCCCGCGCTTCTCCACGGAGTTCTACCTCGACAACAACCCCGACGTCTCCCGCGGCACCAATGCGCTGCTGCATTACCTGCGCCACGGGCGGGCACGGGGCAGCGCGATCGCTCCATCGACTGTGCAACGCCAGTGGCTGGCATTCACGCTTGACGCGCGCTTCGCGCATCTCCGGCCCCTGCCCGTCTATGCGAGTCCCGCAGCACCGGCGCGGATATCCATGGTCACCGACACGATCGCGAGCCACGGGTCTGGAGAAGGCGCCGCTGGGTTGATCCTTGCGTCGCTGCTGGCCCGGCGGATGCACCGGCCGTTGCGCATCATCACGCGCCGTGTGCCGCCGGCTCCGGCGGCCTACCGAGCGATCCTCGAGGCCAATGGGATTCCCTGGCAAGGGGATGTCGACTTCGTGTTCTCCTCGCAGGACACACCGGACCCACGGCTCGTCGATGTCGCCTCGGGTGATCTCTTCGTCGCGACGTCGTGGTGGACGGCGTGGGCAACCCGCGCATCCGTCGATCCCCGCACCATCGTGCATCTCGTGCAGGACGATGAGCAACGCTTCTACCCCGCCGGTGACGATTCGATTCGCTGCGCGGAACTTCTCGACGATTCGCGAATCAGGTGCGTCGTCAGCTCGAAGTCCCTGTTCGATCACCTCTTCAGCGGGGCGGATGCGCACACGCGAGCGGCGACCTGGTTCGAGCCTGCGTTCCCCGGATCGCACACTGATCGCGAGCATTCCGTGCCGGGCAAGCGCAACTTCATGTTCGATGCGCGACCCGATAATCCGCGCAGCCTCTACTACCGAGGGCTCGAGGCGATTTCCGGCGCCATGGAGTCCGGCAAACTCGACCCGGCGACCTGGGACTTCTTCTTCGTCGGCACGGACCTGGTGCCGGCCGCGCTGTCCGCAACGGTGCGCCCAACACTCATCCGGAACCCGGGCGTGCGTGAGTATCAGCGGCTGCTGCGACGCATGGATCTCGGGCTGTCGCTGATGGCGTCGGCGCACCCGAGCTACCCCGCGCTGGAGCTGGGCGCGGCCGGGGCGGTCGTGGTGACGAACACGTTCGGTCCTCACCGGGGATCGCTCGACCACTATTCGAAAAACATCCTCTGCCGCGACCCAGACGTGCCCAGCCTGGTCGCCGGGATCGGCGCCGGCGTGGCTCTGGCCGCGGACGTCGATCGACGGACAGCGAATCATCAGAGCAGCGCGTTCGCGACCGACTGGAACGTGGTCTTCGCCCCGACGTGCGATCAGATCGCCGCCGCCGTTTCCGGATCCGGCGCCTAGGGGTGGTCGTCAAGCCCGCTCCGCTGGACTTTCCGCATCCGTGGGGGCCGAGCCTCGAGGAGCGTGTCCGCAGAGTCACGGCAGAGGAAGCCCATCGCGTCGTCTATCTCTATGAGGTGCCGGACACAAGCACGTTTCGATACCGCGTGTTCAACATGGTCGAGGCACTCGGCCTCGAGGAGGGGATTTCGGCCACGTGGTTCACCGGTGGCGAGCTGCCGGTGCTCGAGCTGCTGATCGGAAATGTCAACACACTGATCATCTGCCGGACGCGCTACACCGCACGGCTCGATGCGCTGGTCACCCGGGCTCGGGCTGCGGGCTGCAGAATCCTGTTCGATGTTGACGATCTGATCTTCGATACCCGCTACGTCAGCCTGGTCCTCGAGACGCTCGATCAGCGTCAGGGTGAGGCCATGCTCGATACGTGGTTCGCCAGCATGTCGCGCATCGGGGCGATGCTGCGCCTCTGCGACGGAGCGATCTCCACGAATTGGTACCTGTCAGAGCGCATCGAAGACTTTGCGCAGCTCCCGACGTGGGTGGTCCCCAACTTTCTCAACGAGCCGCAACTCCAACGATCGTCTGACATCCGGCGCGCACGTCGCCCCCAAAAGGATTCAGAACGCGTGGAGACCATCGGCTATTTCAGCGGCTCGCCGACCCACAACCGCGATTTCGAGATCGTCGCGACCGCGTTGGCGAGAGTCATGACGCGGCACGCGGATGTCCGCCTGCTGATCGTCGGATACCTCGATGTCGGACCCGCGCTGCGCGGATTCGATGATCGCATCGAGATCCTCCCGCTCACGGACTTCCTCACGTTGCAGTCGCTCATCGGGACGACTGGGCTCAACATCGTTCCGCTGCAGACCAACGCGTTCAGCAACTCGAAGTCCGAGCTCAAATATTTCGAGGCGGCCATCGTGAACACCCCGACGCTGGCGACTCCGACCTACAGCTTCCGACTCGCCATCGAGGACACCGTCAACGGATATCTCGTCGATGCGTACGATTGGGAGGCGCGCCTGGAACAGGCCGTTTGTGGCGAGCTTGACCTCTCCGGCGTCGCGAAGCGCGGTCTGGAGCATGTCCTCCGGTGGTACACGCCGGCAGCGCAGGTCGGCGCCATCCGCGACGCAGTGCTCGGGACTCGAGTGCAAAGTTAGACTGCCGTCATGACTCTCAGCTGGCAGAACATCGTCATCGACTGCACGGACCCATTGCTGGTCGCGTCCTTCTGGAGCGAGGCGCTCGGCCTCGAGCTGCACGGGCCGGACGAGGGCGATTGGTGGATCGAGCCCGGCGACGGAAGTCCCGACATCCTCTTTCTTCACGTCCCGGAGGGCAAGTCGGTGAAGGACCGCATCCACCTTGACCTGCGTCCGGACGACCAGGCCGCTGAGGTCGAGCGTCTGATCTCCCTCGGTGCTCGCCGGATCGATATTGGTCAAGGCAACGTCAGCTGGGTGGTGATGGCCGATCCCGAGGCTAACGAGTTCTGCGTCCTGAGCTCCAAGGATGGCACTGCGACGGCGTGACGCTGAGACCTATCTGCCTCGGCTGATCTCAATTCAACCGGGTCTCATCCCGCACGAAGGCGTCGAAACCCGGATAACTGAAATCAACGTTCCCATAACGTGTGCCGTGAATCAGGGCCTTGTCGATGAGCCTCTGTCGCAGCGGAGCGACATCAGGGGATGTTTTCCCCATCGCCCTGAGGATGTCTGAGACGGCCACTCCATCAAGAGTTCGGTTGGCTCTGGCCATGGCGATGAGGTATTTCTGCTCAGCGGGGCTCGCTTGGCGCCAGAGTGGGCGAAACATTGACTCGGCGATGTTGGATTGCGCGCGTGGGACCGCATCCAGCGTGGCACGGTATGAGATGACATCGCCATCCGTGCCATCGACACATTCTTTGCCGATGACTTGTACGTGGAAGGGAATGCCTTGAGCAAACGCTATGGCTGCGTCCAGTGCTTGCCGGTCCCACGATCCCCCCTGGCTCTCGACGGGTATTCGGAGGGCATCCTCTACATCTCGCTCGCCAAGTAGGTCCGCTGTCAGCGGTGGAAAGCGGCTCGCGAACTCGCGTGACTTGATAAGCCTGTCGTGCAACGGCCGCAGCCCCGCAAGCACCACCAGCATGGGGAGGCCGCGTTCGGCACATGCTTGTCCAACTTCAGCCAGGGCTGCCAGATCGCCTGGCGGGGCAAGATGGGCTTCGTCGAGAAGCAAAGCAACCTTGATATAATTTGAGCAGATTTCACCCAGACAGCGTATGGCACCTGACTGCATCCAGACCACGGAATCTGGCCAACACCGGCATAAAAAAGAGGAGGGGCCGGGTCGAGGTAACCCGGCCCCCCTGTCCAGGAAGGAGTGTGCAGCGGAAGTTTTCTGAGGTAGGTTCAGGCGTCGTAGTACAGGGCGAACTCGTAGGGGTGCGGCCGCAGCGCAACCGGGTCCACTTCGTTTTCGCGCTTGTACGAGATGTACATGTCGATCAGGTCCTGGGTGAACACGCCGCCCTCGGTCAGGAAGTCGTTGTCGACCTCGAGCGCGTTCAGCACTTCGGTGAGCGAGCCCGGCAGGTCCTTGACCATCGCCTTCTCCTCGCCCTCGAGTTCGTAGAGGTCGGCCTCGATCGGCTTTGGCGGCTCGATGCGACGCTTGACTCCGTCCAGGCCGGCCATCAGGCATGCCGCGAACGAGAGGTACGGGTTGCACATGGGGTCCGGCGAACGGAACTCGAGACGGCGTGCTGCCGGAGCCGGACTGTACGTTGGAATGCGCACGCAGGCGCTCCGGTTGCGGGCGCTGTACGCCAGCTTGATCGGTGCTTCGTACCCGGGGACGAGCCGGCGATAGCTGTTGGTGGTCGGAGCGGCAAAGGCGAGGATGGCCGGCGCGTGTGTGAGCAGGCCGCCGATGTACCAGCGCGCCATGTCACTGAGCAGCGCATAGCCGTCCTTGTCGTAGAAGAGCGGCACGCCGTCCTTCCACAGTGACTGATGGGTGTGCATGCCGCTGCCGTTGTCACCGAAGAGCGGCTTGGGCATGAACGTTGCCGTGTAGCCGTTCTGGTAGCAGACGTTCTTGACGATGTGCTTGTAGATGAGGACCTTGTCGGCCATCTTCACGAGCGAGTCGAAACGCATGTCGATCTCGGTCTGGCCCGCGGTGCCCACCTCGTGGTGGTGGACCTCGATGGGGACACCGGCATCGATCAACGCGAGCACGATCTTGCTGCGCAGATCCTGCAGCTTGTCGACCGGCGGCGTCGGGAAGTAGCCCTGCTTCAGCTTGGGGCGGAAGCCCAGGTTGGCTGTGCCGTTCTTGCCGGTGTTCCAGATTCCCTCGTCGGAATCGATGTGGTAGTAGCCCTCATGCGTGTTCTGGTCGAAGCGCACCGAATTGAAGATGTAGAACTCGCACTCGGGTCCCCAGTACGACGTGTCCGCGATGCCGGTGCTGAGCAGATACTCCTCGGCCTTGCGCGCGACGTAGCGCGGATCCCTGCTGTAGCTGGCGAGCGTGATCGGATCCTTGATGTCGCAGATGATCGCGAGCGTCGGAATCTCCAGGGTGCCGTCGACAAAGGTGCGGTCCGGGTCCGGGAAGAGAAGCATGTCGCTCTCGTAGATCTTCTGGAACCCGCGGATGCTCGACCCGTCGAAGCCGATGCCCTCCGAGAAGAGCGTCTCGGTCATCTCGCCGACCGGGATGCTGAAGTGCTGCCAGCTGCCGAGGAGATCCGTGAATCGGAGATCCACGATCTTGATACCGACGTCCTTCGCATTGCGGATGACGTCCTTCGGCTTGGTCTCGGGGGTGCTTGTCGGAGTCATCGTCGGCGTTCCCTCTAGTACCCGCACGTCTAGCGACTGATCGATGGCCATAGGACTCCTTCCGCGACGGGTTGCCTACGTCGCCGCCGCAACCGAGTGGACCCCTCAGTCGCCGCGGCACTCTATGAGTTGCAGACTAGGGTTCCGGGGGCCTCGAGACTATGGACTCCGAGCCCGATGGTTCGGGAGGGTGGCTTGTGCGTCGCGCACAAACCGAACCCGGGTTCAGGTCGCGACCGCTGGTTTGACCTCGGCGAGCTGAGACCGCGCGAGCGCCTTGTCCTTGAAGTAGACCTTGTTGATATCCACAAAGCGGACCTGGGTCTCGGGGACGTCCTCCTCGGCGTAGATGGCATCCACCGGGCAGGGGTCAACGCAGGCCCCGCAGTCGATGCACTCGTCGGGGTCGATGTAGACCATCCGATCCTCGGCTGCCTCGTGGATGCAGTCCACAGGGCACACCTCGATGCAGGATTTGTCCTTCAGGTCGACGCAGGTCTCGGTGACGATGTAGGTCATGGCTCGTCCTCGAGTCTAGCAAGCGCGACTCACCACGCTCGACGTAACCGAGCTGCGTACCTGGTTACGTGGCGCTGCTCAAGGCAGTCTGGGACGACTGTCCAGCGTCCAGGGAGAATCCACAGTGAGGGGAAATCACATCCTCGGACGCCTCGCGATGGTCGCCATCCCGACCGCGGGGCTCGCGCTCGGCCAGGTCGCCGTCTCGGCATCGGGCCCGTTCATCGCCAACCTCACGCACGTCACGACGCTGGGGTCGACAGTTCCCCGCAACGGCGACGTGAACCCGTACGGCATGGCGGTGGTGGAGCAGAGCCGGGGCCGGCTGGTCGCCGGCGACGTGCTGGTGAGCAACTTCAACGCGTCGTCGAACTTCCAGGGCACCGGGACGACCATCGTCCAGATGACGCCCCACGGCGGGCGATCGGTGTTCGCCCACATCGCGTCCGATGACGTGCGCGGCATCTGCACGGGCGGCGTCGGGCTGACCACCGCGCTGGCGATCCTGCAGCACCAGTGGGTCATCGTGGGATCACTGCCCACCTCCGACGGCACCTCCGCAACCGCGAAAGCCGGCTGCCTGATCATCCTCAACAGCGACGGCATGGTCGTCGAGACGCTGAACAACGCCTACGGGATCAACGGCCCCTGGGATCTCACCGCCGTGGATCGCGGCGCTGACTCGGATGTCTTCGTGACCAATGTGCTCAACGGCACCGTGGCCGCCGGCGGCGCCGTGGTCAACCGCGGCACCGTGGTTCGTCTCGTGCTCCACACGGCTGGAAGCGCCGCACCGTGGGTCGTCTCGAGCACGGTGGTGGGCTCTGGTTTTGCCGAGCGGACCGACCCCGCCGCCCTGGTGGTCGGACCGACCGGTGAGACGGTGAACGCAGCTGGAACCCTCTTCGTCGCTGACACTGCCGACAACCGGATCGCTGCCATTCCCGACGCATTCACGAGGATGAGCACGGCGCTCACGGGCACCGACGTCACCAGCAACGGCTGGCTGAATGCCCCGCTCGGTATGGCTCTGGCGCCGAACGGCGACATCCTCACCGTCAACGCCGGGGATGGACGGATCGTGGAGACGACGCCTGCGGGCGCGCAGGTGGCGTTCCAGTATCTCGACATGAGCGGCTCACCGCCAGGCAGCGGAGCCCTCTTCGGCCTCGTCGTCACTCCCAACCGCAGCGGCGTGTACTTCGTGGACGACGCGACCAACACGTTCGGGTTGCTCCACTAGGTCCGCGCCCCCGACCAAGGGCGCTCAGCTACCCGGGACTCCCTCCGGCTCTGGCTGAGCGCCCCGAGCGGCTCCTGCCTGGAGGACGTCGCGGATCCGGAGGCAGAGGTGCAGGTTGAGCCGGGTCGCCGGGTCGTCGAGGCGAAGCCGGCCCACCTCCTCGATCCGGCGGAGGCGGTACAGCACCGTATTGCGATGCAGTTTCAGTCGCAGCGCCGTCTCGGTCGGCGAGCCGTTCGCCTCGAAGTACGCGTCCAGCGTGGCCATCAGCTCCGCACTGGACCGCTCGTCGTAGGCGACCAGGTCCCCCACGGTGCCCCGGTAGTAGTCGCTGAGCTCCGGATGCTGCGCCATCGCGAACAGGAGGCGGTGCAGGCCGAGGTCTGCGAAGCTGGCCTGCCGCCCGGGGCCGAGCAGCCGGCGGCTCATCTCGAGCGCGTGCTCCGCCTCCCGGAACGACTGGCGAACGCCCGAAACGCCCTCGTGGGTGCGGCCCAGTCCCAATGACGTCGTCGCATCGCCGGTCGCGCGGGCGCACTCGCCGCGCACCAGCTCCGCAAAGCGGTACACGGCATCAACGGCTCCGTCGGCCTCCGGCATAACCACCACGCAGATCGCGTCCTCGTGAGCTGCGACAACGGCCCGGACCTCGCGACGCGCCACGACGTTCTGCGCGGCGCGGAGCGCCCGCGACTCCCACGACGCGGACGACACCGCACCGCGGAGCGCGATCACCGCGACGCGCTGGGAGAGGTCCGCACCGAGCCGGCGCGCGCGCTCGAGAGCGACCCGCTCCGACGAGTACGACCCGGTGAGCAGCGACGCGATGAACTCGCCCTCGAGGCGGTCGCGGGTCTCGGTCACCGCTCGCTCGCGGTCGAACTCGATGGCGCACGCGGAGGCGGCGCGCGCCACGGCAAGGCGTGCGATCTGGTCGAGGCGCTGCTCCTCGCCGATGACGCAGACGAACCCGCCGATCCCGTTCCGCATCGGCACCGGGCTCACCAGCGACGCAAGGCCGTTGCGGCCGACCGTGAACTCTCGAACCGGCGGGTCCGCCCCGACGGACGCGATCGTCCCGCCCCAGCGCCGCAGCGCGTCGGCTCCGGCCTCGACATCGGCGAGGAGGGTCGCGTCGGTGAGGGTGATGTGGCGCACCTCGCCGCCCTCGTCCAGCCACGCGGCTGGGAGTGCGGTCACCTCGGCGAGCTTCTCGATGATCTTGTCGGGCCCCGCGCCACCCAGCGCGAGATCCATGAGCGAGAGTTGCAGCTCCTGCGCGCGCTCGTGCAGGAGCGCGCGCTGATCGAGGATGTAGCGCACGCAGGTGTGATGGGCATCGGTGGCATGGATGCCGTCCGGCAGCCGGAGCAGGGGCATCATGAGGCGGTCGGCCGCGGCGATGCTCTCCACCGAGACGTCGCCGACGACCGCCACGGCGACGCCGCCCTTCTCCGCGAAGCTGACCATGACCTGGGGCAGGTCGAGCCGCTCGTCGAGCAGACGGATGCTCTTGACCGGGACGAATGCGATCTCCCCGCCCTTCACGGCCTCGAAAGCGGGCGGACGCGTCCGAAGCGCGCACGCCCATTCGACCCGGCGTTCGAGGCCGCCGCCGCCGCCGAGCAGGTCGGTGCCGGGCGGCAGCACTCCGCGCCACACGTCCTTGACGGTGATCGTCGGCGAGCTCACGCTGCGAGCATCCCGCTCAGCAGCGCTCGAGGTACTGGTCGATCTCCCACGGCGTGACCTGACCGCGGTATGCCTGCCATTCGAGGCGTTTGGCGGCGATGAACCGCTCCGCCAGATGGTCACCAAGGGCATCTATGACGACCTCGTCAGCTTCCAACGCGTCGATGGCGTCCTTCAGGTTGTCGGGAAGCACGCCGACATTGCGCCGCTCGAGCTCGGTCTCGTCGAAGCCGTAGAGCGACTCCTCCACAGGTGGGGGCAGCGGCAGGCGGCGCTCGATGCCGTCGAGCCCGCAGCGGAGCATCACCGCGAACGCGAGGTACGGGTTGCACGACGGATCCGGGCTGCGTAGCTCCACCCTCGTCGCCTCGGCGCGACCCACGTGGGGGACGCGGATCAGCGCCCCCCGGTTGGTCCGGGCCCAGGAGATGAAAATCGGCGCTTCGAAGCCGCGGACCAGGCGCTTGTAGGAGTTCACGAGCGGGGCGAGCACGGCAGTGATGCCCGCTGCATGGTGGAGCTGACCGGCGATGAAGTGCTGTGCGACGTCGCTGAGCCCGTACGCATCGTCGCCCGCGAAAGCATTGGCCGAGTCGCGCAGGCGCACCAGGCTCTGATGCACGTGCATGCCGCTCCCGGGCTTGCCGTCGAACGGCTTAGGCATGAACGTCGCGATCACGCCGGACTGCTCCGCGACGGCCTTGAGCGCATAGCGAAACGTGATCAGGTCGTCCGCGGATTTGAGCGCCGGCGCGGCGTCGATATCGATCTCGTGCTGGCCCCCAGCGATCTCATGATGTGAGGTGTTGACGGCGATCCCCATGCTCATCAACGCGCTGACCATGCGCTGGCGGAGATCCCGGTTGCCGTCGCTCGAGAAGTCGAAGTACGAGCTGCGGTCGTTGCGGGTCGGCACGAGGGAGCCGTCGGCACCGCGCTCGAGGAGGAAGAACTCCACCTCCGGCCCGACGCGATACTCGAAGCCGAGCCGCTCGCCGTCCTCGACCGCGCGCCGCAGCACCCCACGCGGGTCGCCCTGGTACGGCTCCCCGTCCGGGGTGGTGGCCCAGCAGATCAGCCGGGCGGTGCGCTCGTTGCCCCATGGCAGGAGCTGGAAGGTCGACGGGTCTGGCACCAGGTACATGTCGGACTCGGCCGTGCGAGCGAACGAATCCACCGAGGACCCGTCGAACCAGGTCCCGTGCTCGATCGCCTCGCCGAGCTGCGAGGCGGGGATCGTGACCGTCTTCACCCCACCGACCACGTCGGTGAACTGGAGATCGATATGGCGTACCTGCGCTTCCTCAACCCTGGCGAGGAGGTCGGGGGGTGCTTCCCTTCGGATGGACGAAGCCAAGTGAGAGCCTCCAACTGGGCGGAGCGCACAAGCGCGGATGGCTCAGCAGATACTAACGCACCTTCGGGTTTGATCCGCCGTCAAGAAGACCGCCGAACCTAGTGCGCTGCGCACAGCGATCACAGGTGCGCGTCGGTCGGACCGAGTGGGCGGGTTCCTGTCGGCGCACGCCCGCTCAGCTCGCCTTTGCGACGGCGACCCCCATGCCACCGAACGTGGTCATCGCAGCGGCGAAGGCCTGCGTCGTCATGGTCCGCTGGACCCCGTAGAGCACGTCGACAAACGTCAGGGTGCTGGTGACGGGGTCGTAGCCAATCACCGGCACGGCATGCTCGCCGATCGCCCACGGGATCCGGGTTCCATCCCACGCGGTCCAGTAACGCGGGGCATGCGGCTTGAAATCGGAGGTCAGCCAGACCACCACGGCATTCCCCAACCGCAACTGCGCGACGATCTCGGCAATCGTCCATCCGGTGTGGCCGTCAGCAACGGCGCCATAGCGGTCGGCGGCGGCGACGATCGGCGGGTAGTACACGCCGTAGCCGGTGAAGTCAGGCTCGTACCCGTTGACGTCCCCGACAAAGGCCTTATAGGGGTCCCCCCAGCGGATCGGATTCCCGTTGCTCCCGAACTCGGGCGACCGCGCATCCTGGGGCAGGCTCGCGTAGATCCGATCCTGGGGCACCTGGATGTTCTGCAAGGCCAGGGCGACCTCGAGTGCGGCCGACTCGCAGTCGAGCGCGAGGTCCTGCTTGATGATCGGCCCCGGGAGATAGATGCTGCCGGCATCGGTGCTGGCGGGCGTTCCCGTAGCGGCCGATCCGGTCGGGGTTGCGATCCCCGTCGACCCGCCGGGGACCTGGGCGATTGCGTGCGTCGCCGTGCCTCCCGCCAGGGTCCAGAGCGGCAGCGCGATTGCGGCGGCAAGGGTCAGCAACCCCACCGCCGCGATCGCCGGGCGTCGCAGACGGATCATGGGCATGGCCTCGTGTCCACGGTCATACCACTCTAACCAGGGCCCCGCGGCCTGGTTACATCGGCGCGTTACTGCGGAACGTTGATCCGGCCGCCGAGCTCACGAAACTCGATTGCCTTCTCCTCCATGCCCAGACGCACGGCCTGGTCCTCGCCAACCCCGTGGTCGCGCGCGTAGTCGCGGATGTCCTGGGTGATGCGCATGCTGCAGAACTTCGGGCCGCACATCGAGCAGAAGTGGGCGACCTTCGCGCCCGCCGCAGGCAGCGTCTCATCGTGCATCGACCTCGCGGTTTCCGGGTCGAGGCTCAGGTTGAACTGATCCTCCCAACGGAAGTCGAAGCGTGCCTGCGACAGGGCGTCGTCCCACCGCTGTGCACCCGGATGTCCCTTGGCAAGATCTGCTGCATGCGCTGCGATCTTGTACGCGATCACACCGTCCTTCACGTCCTGGCGATCGGGCAGGCCGAGATGCTCCTTTGGAGTCACGTAGCAGAGCATTGCCGTGCCGTACCAGCCGATCATGGCGGCACCGATCGCCGATGTGATGTGGTCGTAGCCGGGCGCGATGTCGGTGGTGAGCGGACCGAGCGTGTAGAAGGGCGCCTCATGGCACACCTCCATCTGCAGGTCGACGTTCTCCTTGATCTTGTGCATGGGCACGTGGCCCGGGCCCTCGATCATCACCTGCACGTCGTGCTTCCACGCGACCTGGGTGAGTTCGCCGAGCGTGCGCAGCTCGCCGAACTGAGCCTCGTCATTGGCGTCGGCGATGGACCCGGGACGCAGCCCGTCGCCCAGCGAGAACGACACGTCATACGCGCGCAGGATCTCGCAGAGCTCCTCGAAGTGGGTGTAGAGAAAGTTCTCCTGGTGGTGGGCGAGGCACCACGCCGCCATGATCGAGCCGCCCCGGGAAACGATCCCGGTGACGCGCTTCGCGGTGAGCGGCACATAGCGCAGGAGCACGCCCGCGTGGATCGTGAAGTAGTCGACGCCCTGCTCCGCCTGCTCGATGATCGTGTCACGGTAGATCTCCCAGGAGAGCTGATCCGCGTTGCCACCGACCTTCTCGAGCGCCTGGTAGATCGGGACAGTTCCGACAGGAACTGGGGAGTTGCGAATGATCCATTCGCGGGTCGCATGGATGTCCTTGCCGGTGGACAGATCCATGATGGTGTCCGATCCCCAGCGCGTCGCCCAGCGCATCTTCTCGACCTCGGCATCGATGCTCGAGAGCACCGCGGAGTTGCCGATGTTGGCGTTCACCTTCACGAGGAAGCGGGTGCCGATGATCATCGGCTCGGCCTCGGGGTGGTTGATGTTGGCGGGGATGATCGCGCGGCCGCGGGCAACCTCGTCGCGGACGAGCTCTGGACCAACGCCCTCACGGATGGCGATGAACTCCATCTCGGGGGTGATCGTCCCGTTGCGGGCGTAATGCAGCTGGGTGACCGCCGCCCCTGGGCGGCCGCGCAGCGCGTTGGGGCGGGTTTCGCTCACCGTCTCGACATCACCGCGTTCGACGATCCATGGCCGGCGCAGGGGCGCCAGCCCGGCCTCGGGGTCGACGCTGATCTCGGGATCGCCGTGCGGGCCGCTGGTGTCGTAGAGGCGGAGGGGCAGGTTCGGCGTCTCACCGATCACGCCGCGCGTGGACGACTGAACGACCTCGCGGAATGGGACGCGCAGGTCGGGGCGCGAGCCGTCCACGTAGATGCGTCGAGCGGCGCCCGTCGTGGCGGCGGGCGCGGTTGCAACCCCTTCGCGATCGATCACCTCGGTCATGTCGGCCTCCATGTGACACGACGCTCGGAGAGCCGCCGACCCGCACGCGGAGCGCTCCCTGCGCCGGCATTATCCGGATCAGGTTCCACGGTCGGCCGCCAACAGCGACCCTCTCAGCCCGGTCCCGCCGAGCTCCCGCGCCTACAGATGGTACGCCACGGTCACAAAGCAGCGATTGGGTATTGCAGAGATATCTCTCGAGAGATATACTTCGATACATGGATGTCGAAAACAACCTCTCAACACCCCAGAACGATCCCGTGGCGAGCGGCATGGCCAGCAACGAGCCCCGCAAGCTCACCGATCCGCGGGCAATGCGTGCGGTCGCGCACCCGATCCGGATCGCCATCCTCGAGGTCCTGGCCACCGAAGGGCCGCTGACCGCCACCCAGGCGGGCGAGCTCATCGGCGAGAGCCCCACCACCTGCTCCTTCCATCTCCGTCAGCTCGCGAAGTACGGGTTCATCGAGGAGGTCGCCGGGGTTGCCGGGCGGAAGCGTCCGTGGCGGCTGGCGCATGCCGGGATGAGCTACTCCGACGTGAGCGACGATCCGGAGACCCGCCTTGCCGCGGCCGCGCTCAGTCGCGTCCTTCACGACTTCTACATCAACCGGCTCAAGGAAGGCCTCGAGCTGCGCCGGGACGTCCCGACGGAGTGGCAGAAGGCGACCGGCGCGAGCGAGTTCCTCCTCTACATCACCACCGAGGAACTGCACCACATCGACGAGAGCGTCACGGCACTCATCAAGCCGTATTTCGAGCGAATCGGCAACCCGAAGAAGCGGCCGAAGGGCTCGATTCCGATCGAGCTGCTCTTCTTCGCATATCCACGGCCCCCCCACCGCACCACCTGATCCCACACACGAATAACGAATAAAAGGAGGTAACGCCATGACCAACTTGCAGAACATCGAACTCGCCCGCTCCATGGAGCGCCGGCGCGTCTTCTGCGCCGAGCATGAATGCTCGAATCGCACAGTGCTGCAACGCGTCACGGCCAGGATCAATGCCTGGTCGGATCGCCATGACCGCAGCTAGTGCGGCGCAATAGCGTGCGGAGTCACGCGTGAGCGTGCCTCCGCACCGTAGCCGGGGCTGACCCGGTGCGAGCCCTGCTCACCGACCGCAACGGCCGCCGCTACCTCATCGGCCAGTTGCTCTCCGTGTTCGGCGATACAGCGATGTGGCTCGCCGCGGGCATCTGGGTCAAAACCCTCACCGGCAGCAACGCGGCCGCCGGGCTCACCTTTTTCGCGTTCAGCCTGCCATCGGTGCTCGCACCCGCGGCGGGGCTGCTCGTCGACCGGGTCAAGAAGCGCCCCCTGCTGATCACGGCAGATATCGTGCTCGGCGCCATCGTGCTCCTGCTCCTCCTTGTGCACGGACGTGACCAGGTGTGGCTCATCTACGCGGTCATGGTGGTGTACGGAGCGGCGTACGGCGTGCTCGGCTCGGGTGAGTCGGCGCTGCTCCGCGAGATGCTTCCCGAGGCGTTGCTCGGCCAGGCCAACGGCATGCTGCAGACGATCCGGCAGGGGATCCGTCTGGTCGGCCCCGTTGCAGGCGCGGGACTGTTCGCGTGGCAAGGCGGTGGTGCCGTCGCCATCGTCGATGCATGCACGTTCCTCATCGCGGCTGCGGCGACGTTCTCGTTGCGCGTCACCGAGGTGACACCCGAGCGTTCCGAACACCACTGGTTCACCGAGGTCACCGCCGGAGTCCGTTACGTCGCGAAGACGGTGGTGCTTCGCCAGATGGTCATCGGATGTCTTCTCATCATCATCCCGTTCGGCTTCTACGAGACCATCGCTTTCGCCGTCGTCAGCAACGGTCTCCACGAGCCGCCCACGTTCCTCGGCATCCTCGCCACTGCACAAGGCTTCGGCGCCGTCGCCGGCGGACTCACCGCCGCCGCAATCATGCAGCGCACCAACGAGGGAGCTCTGTTCGGGTTCGGATGTGTGCTGTTCGCGGCGGCGTCCGCGCTGCTCATGGTGCGGTGGCTTCCGGCGGTGATCGCTGCGGTGGTGATCCTGGGTGCGTGCCTGCCATGGGTTCTGGTCGCCCTGTACACAATCGTTCAACGCAGAACCCCGATGTCGCTGCAGGGTCGTGTCTTCTCCGCGTTCGATACGCTGATCGGAGTCCCGCAGACCCTGTCGATCGCGCTCGGCGCAGGGCTCATCGCGCTGGTCGACTACCGGCTGCTCCTGCTGTTCGCCGCGTTGATGGGCATCGTCGCGGCGCTGTATCTGTTGACCCGGCACGAGTTGCGTCAGCCTCCGGCCGACTCGGTGCCGGAGCCGGATGCACCCTATCTCGAGACGGCTGAGGGATTCACGCTGCCATTGGCGTAGGCGGACGTCGCATCCGGCAGCTGACGCGTTCTGCAGATCTCCGCGAACAATGCGGCGCTCGGCTTTGGAATCCGCTGCTGCGTCTCGAGATCGACGGCGATCAAGCCGAAGCGCTGTGTGTAGCCCTCGACCCACTCGAAGTTGTCCCATGCAGTCCAGTACAGGTAGCCGCGCACGTCAACACCGGCGTCGATCGCGTCCGCGACGGCATGCAGATGATCACGCAGATAGGCGGGACGCAACTCGTCGTGGTCATCGGCCACGCCGTTTTCGGTGATCAGGATCGGCAGCGCGAATTCGCTGGACAGGTCGGTGAGCGCGGTACGCAGTGCGCTCGGGTCGATCGCCCAGCCAGCGCGTGAGATCGGCAAACCGGGCATCGCCTCGTGCCGTCCGAACAGCCTTCCCGGTGCACGAAGATCCAGGGATACCGCCTCGGTGGTGTAGTGATTCAGCCCGAGGTAGGTGAGCGATCCTGCGAGTCCGGGCACCACCTCACCGCGACCAACCGGGGGAAGCATCCGCCCCGCGACGCAGCTGCGCAGGAACCATCGATTGAAGAGGTAGTCGGGGGGTCGCGCGAGCATCCTATCGACCGGCGACGCAGGATTCCGCGGAACGAGGCGACGCTCGTGATGGGCGATCGAGACGTGCGCGAGCCGTCCGTGCAGCTCGGAGACGGTCTTGATCGCGTGCGCTCCGGCTGCGTGCATTCGCAGGAGACCGCGCAGTGCGGCGAGTGTGCTGCGTAGCGAGCTCTCCCCCGGCGGCCAGGTGCCTTCGAGATGTCCGAGCACCGCGACGACGGTGGGCTCGTTGACGGTGACCCACCACGTCACCAGATTGCCCATCGCCTCCACGCACGCGGCGGCGTAGCGCGCAAAACGAGCCGGCGCCTCCGGAGCTGCGAAACCGCCGGCGTCGGCAAGCCACGCCGGAAGAGTGAAATGGTGCAGCGTGACCACGGGCTCCATCCCGTTGCCGAGGCAGGTGCGCGCCACGTCGACGTAGTGCTCGAGCGCATCCCGGTCGAACCGTCCAGGCTCCGGCTCGACGCGCGCCCATTCGACCGAGAAGCGGTGCACGTTGTGATGCATCGACCCCAGCTGTTCGAGGTCGGTGCGATAGCGTCGGTATTGATCGATCGCGATCGACGCATCGCCACCGCCGTTGACGGCCTCGGGATGATCCGCAACCCATCTCGACCAGTCGTTGTCGATGCCGCCCTCCACCTGGTGCGCCGCAGTGGCGCACCCCAGAAGAAACCCCTCAGGCAGTTGCCGCGGGGTCACCCGTTCGCCGCCGGCGCCTCGAGCACGAGCCTGCGGAATCCCTCTGACGGCTCGTCGACGATCACGTTCACGCCATTCTTGCGGCTCCACGCGCGGACAGCGAACGCATGCTCGGCGATTGGCGAGTGGACCTCGAGTCGATCACCCGGGGCGAGCCGCGCATACGCCCTGCGCACCTGCTCGAGTGCACCGGGCTCGGCGCACAGCTCCTCCGAAGCGCTCAGATCCAGGACGGTGGTTTGGGTCACGAAGGCCGTGGCGACCTCCGCAACCGATCTGCCGATGGCTTCACTGCACCAGAATACGTTCCCGACACGGTCGGGTCGACCGGGTGCGCGACGCACCGAGCCGAGCGTCCGCCCACGCCGGTGCCTGCGGGCGGCCTTTCCTGTGGCCCTGGTGAAGCGGCCCATAATGCGCCAATGCCAACTCCAGAGCCGGCCCGCCACGACACGGTCGAAGACGAGGAGGATCGCCCCCGCCCGGTCGCCGGCACCGTCCGACTGATGACCGAGGACCCGTTCGAGATCGACGACGACGCTGATTCCGGTCTCGGCAGTCGCCTCTCCTCGATTGCGTCCAAGAGCCCCTGGGTCATCCCCGCCGTACTGGTGGGGATCGGCGTGGCTTTCCTGGTGTTGCGCCGCCGGCGCTGACCTCAAGGCCTCCTCGGGGAACGCGCTCGACCAGAGGCGGGCTGTCCGCCCTGGCGAAGATGTCGAGCATCAGCGCCTCGAACGCCAGACGCGGCTGCGCATACATGGCCACGGACTCCGCAGTGTCGAGGATGCGAGCCAGGATCTCGACGATCCGGGTGAGCTCCAGGTCCTCCGCCCAGGCTTCGAGCGCCGGTCGGTAGGCCTTCCAGACCGCCAGCTCCGGAGCTCCTGACGCGAAGCACGCGGCGTCGCGTACGAACGACGCCCAGGCACCCAGCGTGATCAGCGCCTGCTCGCGGACCTCGGCGGTTCGCTCGGTGCCTGCTGCGGCGGCCACCGTCACGAGCGCGGCCGCCCGAAGCGCGCCCTCGGCGCCCCCGCCACCGGCGCCGATGAATCGATCGAGTGCGTCGAGTTCAGCGTCGAGCGCACCTGGCTCGGTGGCAAGACGCAAGGCGCGACCCGGGCGCCCCGCGGCCAGAGCCGCTGCGGTGACCGCGTCGTGCTCATTCACGCTGTGGACGCGCTCGAGCCAGCCCTCGATCGCCGCAGAGGAAACGGGGCCGAGCACCACGGTCTCGCATCGGGACCGCACCGTCTGGGGGAGCTGCTCCGGATGCGCGGAGGTCAAGACGAGGTGCGCGCGCGGCGGCGGCTCTTCGAGCGTCTTGAGCAGGTTGTCAGCCGCCTGCTCGGTGAGGCGGTCGGCACGAGCGATCACGGCGAAGCGCCGGCCACCGGCATAGGCCGCGAGCGAGAGGAACTGCTGCAGCGAGGGTCCGGCCTCCTCATCGCCCGGCTTGCGCTTCGGTGACGGGCGCATTCTGTCGATGCCGACGTTCTCCGCAGCCGAGTCCTCGAGCCAGAAGTCGGGATTGGCGTCGAGCCCTCCCGGCCAGTTCGGCGCATCCAGCAGCTGGGACGCGAGAGCGAGAGCTGCGGTCGTCTTGCCGACCCCCTCGGGCCCGATCAGCAGCAGAGCATGGGTGAGCTCGTCATCAACGCCACTCGCCGCCAGGCGCTGAAGCACCGCGCCGTGTCCGATCACCGAGTCGAGCGTGGTCACGGGATGGATTGTGCAGAATTGCCCGCGGTGACCCAGTCCCAGACGTCAACGCAGGCAGCGGTGCCGCCGCATCGCGCCGAGAGCGGACGGCACTACGCCGCGAGGGTGATCCTCTACATGGAAGGGGCGTTCCTCGTCCTCATCTCGTTCGGTTTCTTCAGCGGTGCCGAAGGGAGCGGCGCGCTCGACGTCATCGGGGGTGGTGGCCTGTGCATCGTGGGCGCGGTGATCCTCGGCGTCGGCGCGACGCGGATGCGCCACGACGTACCGGCGGTTCGCGACCCGAACGATCCGGATCAGAAGGCGCCGTGGGACTGGACCGATTTCCTGATGTTCTGGCCGGGCTGGTTCAGCGCGTTTCAGCTGCTCGGGTCGGTGGCGATCATCCTGACCAACCTCATCGCCAGCAACTCGGATCCGACGGTTCGGACCGCGATCGAATCGTCGGTGCTCGCGGTGTGCCAGTACAGCGGCATGCTGTTCAACATCTTCGTGCTCGTGTTCATGCGTCGCGGCGGCACGCTGCGCGACCTCGGCTGGCGCGGGTTCCAATGGTGGTGGCTCCCCGTCGCGCCGGTCGCGACATACATTGCGTTACTCGGTGCGGGCTATCTGCAGACCATCAACCAGAACCTGCTCCCAGGTGTGTCAAATGGACAGTGCCAGCAGGTGCAGCACGACTACAGCCACTATTACGTCCTCGCAATCATCGTTGTCTGTGTGATTGCGCCAATCTCCGAGGAGACGATCTTCCGGGGATTCATCTATGGCTGGCTGCATCGCTGGGGGCCGGCTGTGCTGGCGATACCGTTGAGCGCCATCATCTTCTCGGCCCTGCATCAGCAGGCTGTGCTGTTTCTACCCCTCTTCTTTGTCGGAGTCGTCCTCGCATCGCTGTACCAGGGATCGCGAAGCATCATTCCCGGCATCATGACTCACGCGCTCTTCAACCTTCCGAACATCATCGCGATCCTGAGCACCACGACGACCTGTTGACGGCTCCGGCGGCCGAGGCCGGGTCAGACGACGGACTGGATCTGGCCGCCGTCGACGGCGATGGACACGCCGGTGACGAATGACGCTGCCGGCGAGCAGAGGAACACGGCAACGCGCGCGATCTCCTCGGGTTCGCCCACACGACCCATGGGATTGACCTTGCCCGCATTTGCGAAGAAGGCGTCGAGGTCGGTGACGCCGCTGTCCTGCGCCAGCTCGATCTGACGATCGGTCCTGATCGCGCCAGGGAGCAGCGAGTTGACGCGGATGTGGGGCGCAAACTCGATCGAGAGCGTCTTCGCGAGGCCGCTGACGGCGCCGCGAATGCTGTTGCTCAGGGTCAGGCCGCTGATCGGCTGTTTGACGCTGGTCGACGTGATGAAAAGGATGGCGGCTGCGTCCGACTCACGAAGCGCAGGCAGCGCCGCCTGGATGAGATGGATCGCACTCATGAAGGTGAGTTGGTGCGCCCCTTCCCACTTGTCGCGGTCGATGTCCTTGAACGAGCCCCGCGGCGGACCGCCGGCGTTGACCACCAGGGCGTCGAGACGTCCGAATTCATTGACGGCACGCTCGACGGCGAGCTTCGCCTGTTCGGCGTCTGCGACGTCTGCGGGGGTAGCGACAACGCGGACTCCGTGCGTGCGCACCGCCTCGGCCGCCGTCTGCAAGGTGGCGTCTGTACGGGCGCACATGCCGACGTCGGCACCCTCGGCAGCGAACTGTACGGCGATTGCCCGGCCCATGCCCTTGCTCGACGCGGCAACGAATGCAGCGCGTCCACGTAGCCCCAAATCCATGCGCAGGAGGCTAGCAGTTTGCTCAGCGCACGGGGTGACGTCCGCGATCTGTCCGCCGCATCTCGCTGGTGGAGTGTGCGGAATGGGCCATACTGAGTCTCGTGGTCGAAGTATTGGGAAGGCGATGGCTGCCGCTGCTTCCAGCCGGCACCCCGATTTTCGACGGTCTTCCCCTGGGCGCTCTCGTCCTTGCCGCGCTCGCTCCGGCGGTCGGCAATGGCCTGATCACCATGCGCGACCACGTAGGCGAGGGCGTGCTCGTCGTTCGCGACGGCGTCATCTCGGAGTCGATCTGGATGGCGGAGGGTGTTCGTGCCGACGGCGACGAAGCGCGCGCACTGATGCACGCCGCCCACGCGGCGACGGTTTCGGCCTGCCGTCTGTCTGACGATGTGATGGGACTCATCAGGCCGCTGATTCGAAGCGAGCAGTGCTACGCCGATCTGCGCCTCGAGTGGATCGTCTGGCCGGAGTTGCTCCGGGACCTCGAGACGCGAGGCGGCACGTTCGTTGTTGAGCTCTCAACTCCCAGCGACCGCGGCGTGACGGTCATCGAGAACGGGCGACAGGTTGCGACATTCGCCCAGTCGCACCCGACGCTCGGGGAGCCGGACCTCCTTGATAGCCTTGCCGCAAGTGGTGTGGGGACCATCCGCGTGCTCGGTCAGTCCGGCGAAGGGATCGCATCGGATACCGAGCCGTTGGTTGCCGCCAACAGCGCGGTCGAACCACGGCGCGACTTCGTTGTGGTGCAACGCGCGGCTCCATCAATCACCGAGGCCGACGATCCGAACGCCACGTTGTCTGCGTTTTTCGGCCCGCCGCGCGATACCTCAGATCACTCTCCCGAATGGCCGATTGACGGGATGGGCCGACAACGTGTGACTCCGGTCGAGTCCGTCTTACCTCAGCTCAAGTCGCTGGTGCGTGATCGCCTGCAACGCTCGTCGGGGTCTGTCGAGGAGGTCGTGGACGCGGCTGCCAGAGACCGTCAGAGCCTGGAGTGGCTCGCCGACCGAGTGCGCGTCATGACCGTGCGCGGGTTCCTCCACTCGACGTTCGATCAGCTCGCCGACGAGATGCTTGCGCTGACTCCTCGAGAGCCGGTCTAAGCGCGTTCCGGGATCCTTCGCGGGCGGCCGTCCTCCCGGGACCGTCCGCAGTTCGTCCCTGCTGCTGGCGCATCGTCAGGTCACGTATGGCTGCAGTTCCCCGGCATCGAACGCAGGCGTGGCGCGACATCGGCACCAGTGCCGTACTCATCTCACTCTGGATCATTCCCTGGCTCCTGCTCACGGCGGCGACATGGATCGCCGGTGGCCGTCCGAGCGCGTCACCCATCTCGTTCCTCAACCCCACCGACATCATTCGCCGACTTGAGTCCGCCGGAGGAGCGTTCGACTGGTGGATCCTCGTTGCGCCGAAGTCGACCGTCATCGCGTGGAGGTTCTGGGCGAGTCTCGCTGTCATGGCCATCACAGCGAGCGCGGGTGGCGTCGGAGCACGAGTACAGGCACACCGCGTGCCACGCAGCAGGCTGAGCCGATTCATGCCACCTGCCCGCCGGATCGCACGTACCGCCCGCTGGGCACGCGGCACCGACCTTCGGCTGATGCACGGTCGTCCGGGACGCGCGGGCGTGTTCCTCCTCGGCCGGCATGGGCACCGGATGCTGGTGACTCAACCGGAGACAAGCGTGCTCGTGATTGGCCCAACCCGATCCGGGAAGACAGCGGGGCTCGTGATCCCGAATCTCCTCGAGTGGGATGGTCCAGCAATTGCAACCAGTACCAAGAGCGAACTTGTCGATCTCACTGCAGGGCACCGCCAGTCACTCGGACCCGTCTACGTGTACGACCCGACTCGTGAGATTGGAGGGAGGTACGACTCCGTGACGTGGTCGCCGATCTCGGGCTGCGACGATCTCGATCGCGCCTGGATGGTTGCATCGTGGCTGTGCGCTTCTTTGCAGCAGGGCGGAGGCCGCGGCGACAACGATTGGTCACACTGGGCTGAATCGGGCAAATTACTGATCGCACCGCTGCTCTACGTCGCCGCGATCACCGGCCGCACGATCGTCGATGTCAGGACGTGGATCCACGGGTTCGACCTGGCAAGTCCGATCGGGATGCTCGAGGAATTGCTGCTCGACCCCGCGATCTGCGGCGATGCCGATCCGATTCGCGCCATGTCGATGCTGGCGTCTGTCGACCAACGCCCGGAACGCGAACGCGGCACCGTGTTCTCAACCGTCATGCGCATCTTCAACGTCTTTACCGAGCGTGCAGTCGCGGAGTCGGCGTTGTCCAGCCGCTTTGACGCGGATGACTTCCTCCGTCGTCGCGGTACCCTTTACCTCTGCACACCGAGGCAGACCCCGGAGCGGGTCGGGAGCCTGTTCGTTGGCATCCTCATGACCGTGGTGACCGCCGCGTATGCGCTGTCTGAGAGCGAGCGGAATCGCCGGAAGACCGAGAGCCTTGGCCTGTTCCTTGACGAGCTCGCCAATGTTGTTCCGATCGAGGACCTGCCGGCGCTCGCCTCACAGGGCGCCGGCCGAGGGGTGATGCTCATGTCCATCATTCAGGATCTCAGTCAACTGCGGGCGCGATATGGGGTGGAAAGGTCAAACACCATATTGAACAATCACGGCTCGAAGTTGATCCTTCCGGGGATCAGTGATCCCGAGACTGCCGACGTGCTGGCGAGGCTCGTCGGTCGCACCGAGTTCACCGAACAACAGATGAGCGTCGCGCCTGATGGACGAGTCAGTCGCTCGTACTCCGTTCGCCACGATGCCATGGCGACTCCTGACGCACTGCGCCAGATGAGGACCGCCAGCGCCATCCTGATCCATCGGGACAGTCCGCCTGCTCTCGTCAATCTGCCGTATTGGTTCCAGAACGCGCGCTATCGGCGATTGGCCAAGGTCCCCTATTTCCGCGCCGCTGAACACGTTCCGCGCTGACGACGCGCTCGCCCATTTTCTCAAGGGGCGGGCGGAGCTGGGATGACTCGTGCGAGGGCGCAATCCAGCGCCGGCTGCTGTTCGAAGATCAATGTCCCAGCGGGAATGGGATCGGGATCACCGCGCACCGGGTGGGCACAGTGATAAGGATCTCGACCCCGTCGTCATAGCGTCGATGCCACACCCTCGTCCGCGGATCAAACGTGTCGATGGATGTGAGGCGCGTGGCACTCGTCGTGTAGTCGCAGCGTTCGCTGCTGCCCGTGCCGCCGGCGATCAGGACACAACGACCGATTGTCGGCATTCCGTTCCACGTCATTACCGCGCTAGCCGTCATTGTCTTCGGCGACGGGGTGACAATCACCAGCGTCGCCTGACCGGTGAAAACCTCGGTGCCGGCGCTCGGCTGCGCCAAGCGAGCGAGGAGCGTGCCGCCAACGTGCACACCGGCGCCATCTCTACCGGCTTCGAAGTACCGGGGACTGACTGAGAGCCAGACCCCGCAACCGGCGGCCGCCAACGCGAGCGCAGTCAACGACGCTCCTCGGTGCCGCGACCACCCGTGCCGCCACGACTTCGAAGTTCGATGCACAGGCGCGAGACCACCCAGCGGTACCGGGAGAGTTTGAGTGGACCTCTCAAGCGAGCCTGGTGAGCCGGAGAGCGGAGCAATCGCCCGATCAACCACGTGGATCGCTGATATCTGATACCGCACAGTCGAGGATGCGGATTGGGTCGATCGAGAGATGCATACGAATCTGCAACCGCCGTCGCCGCGCTGGAATGAGCTGCCCCTGAGCGATCTCTCGCGTGCTGCGATCATCAAATTCCAGGACGGCGAGCACAGGCTGCGTCGACTGCAGCAGCTCGCCCTCTATCCGCAGGTCGCCAAAAGCACCGAAGTCAGGGCGCATTACATCGCCCCCGTCAAGAAATGGCCGGAGGCCGCGCTGCAGTTGTGCGGTCACCCGGTCGTCGGCGACCGCCGTCGGAGGGTCATGGCCGGCAATCAACAGGGCCAGACTGCACGTGAACTCTTCGACGGCATCGCGGATGCCCTCGAGCCGCTGCTCACGAGTCGCGTGTGCGCCGATTCCATCAGGTCGCTGCCCGCGATGCGTCAGCGCGGCGATCCATCTGCTCATCGTGTGATCGCCTGCGGCGCCAGAACGATCGCCTCCGCGAGTTCGCGATATGCAGCGCGGAGCGACGCCGAGACCGACTCGACGGGCACTCCCTGCATCCCCGCGTACCTGACTCGCTCCGCGTCATCAGGGATATCGACGACTCGGTAGACCCGCTGCCTGATCGCGGCCATATATCTTCTTGCGAGAGGGTGCTCGCGATTGCGTCGTGTGCGTGGAACAAGTGACGCAACGATCGCCGGGGGCAGATCGGCAACATCCAGGTAATCGAGAACGCCGTTGAAGTCCTGCTTCGATGCGGCGCTGGGAAGAACGAGCACGTCTGCATGTTCAAGCCAGTAGGCCGCTGCCGCAGCTTCTGGGCCGGCTGTTGGGTCGGGTAGCCGGTTGCTCAGATCGACAACAACAAGTGGATATCGGAGGCGAAGATGGCTGACGAGGAGGCCAATTTCCGTTCTCGAGTACTCGGATGAGTCGCGAGCCTCGGGGAAGCACGCAAGCGCTGGCGTCGACGCATGCACCGGCCTCGGAGGCTCGCTGCCAGCGACCAACGCGACGATCATGTCGCGAACAGTCGCGGCGCCTGGTGGGAGGCTGAGCTGGCCCCATGCATCGGGATTGGCAATGTTCGCGTCGACGATTGCGGCGCAGCGGCCCACCACGTCCAGGGCGGTGCCTACCGCTATTGCGACGCCGGCCGCATGACTCGTCTTTCCAACTCCGCCCTTGCGCGAGCCGACGACGACGATCGTGGATCCGCGCATCACGAGCAGATTCGCGAGCTCTGCGTCTGACAGCTCATTCGAGGTGGGGCGCGGTCCGATGCGGCGTGTCCATCCCGGAAGGCGGAAGCCACGATCCCGAATCGCGGGTTGCGGAGCGCCGGCCAGCAGTGAGTCGGGTGCAAACCCGGCCGCAACGGCATCGGCCTGCTCGAGACTCATCGCAATGAGCAGATCGAATGGATCCGGGCCAGGCTCCTGCGATGCCACGCCGACCCGAGCGATTGCCTCAACGCCGATTGTGTCTTCGATGATGTACCGCGCCGCCAGGGAACGCACTCGGGCGGATTCCGTTTCCTCGTAGATGCCCTTGGGGACAAGGTCGCTCATGACGGCGGCCGCATAATCGAGCGGCGATCGAGCCGTGAACACCTGCACGCCGGTTTGATGCTCATAGGCATTCGTGCCATCCGTCGCGGAGATGCCGACATAACATGATCCGTCGAGTCCGGCCAGCCAAGCTGCCAAGCCGTCGCTCTCCTGGACGATGAAGATCAGATGCGACTCCCGCGGAATCTGGGCATCCCACCACGCGTCGAGTTGAGGCTGTGCAGCGACGTTCGCAAAGAAACCGACACCTCGTACTGGAGGGATACATGCGACAACGCCGCCAGGGCCGGATGCGAGTTCACTCAGCATCCGCGCGACGGAGTCGGCACCCTCGTCATCTTCCAGAAGGATGACCATCGCATACGGGGTGGTCGTATCAATGGGCAAGTCGAATTGCCTCGCGGATGTCGGCCGGACCGGATCCGCAGCACAGCGACGCCGCGGGCAACGCACGCTGTACGGCGCCGACCGCCAAGAGGAGGAGACCGACCGTCAAGAAGACCGACGCCAGGGAGACAGAATTCCGATGAGGTGGCACTTTCGTGTTCGCCTTGACCACGACCAAGACCGCGATACATGCGGCCGCGACGACAACCAGCCATGCCAGCACGTGCATCACCGCTTCTGCGGCTTCCAGACTGGGGATTCTCTCGGTGAAGAAAGCGACGGCCTGGCTGATGTCCGGAGGGCGGAGGACCAACCACGACGCGATGAGCATCAACACAACCAGCGTGACCAGGGGGACAGACCTCCGAGCCATGCGCGCGCTAGCCCCCAAGCCCGGACGAGATCGCCTGGAAGGTAGGGGCCCCGATCAGCAGAAGCAGGGGAATGAGCATGCCCGCTATCGGCAAGGTGATCAGGATTCGCGCGCGCGCGGCTCGGACTCGCGCGTCAGCGAGGCGCTCCTGGTATACGGTGAGAGCCAGCCGTGTATAGGCAACTCGATTCGGAACGCCCACGTTGGTTGTGGCCGCAGCCTCTGCGACATCGGCAAACTCATGGATGCCATAGGCATCACCGATCAGACGATACTGCTCCGTCGTCGATCGGAATGGGCCGACGGCGAGCCGCTTGAATCCACCGCGATCTATGAGATTGCGGAGCGCGTCGTCGCGGGCACATCGCGACATGATTCTGACTGCGTCGTCGAGTTGTAGCCCCCGGCTGTCGGTCATCACCGCAACCGCCATCAGCATATCGCCGAGCGTGCGAGCGGAGTTCTCGCGCTCACGGGCCGCTCGCCGCCGGAGGTCGCTGATCGAGAGCGGGAGAATCAGGACTGCAATCAACGCCGATGCCCAGGGCGGTGCCGGCCATGAACCCTCCAGCGCCCTGCCACCTGCAGTCGCGACCAGCAGCAAGGCGAACGTCATCAACGAGATCGCGCCCGTCTTCGCTAGGAAGCCGACGGGCGTCTCACTGCTGTTCGACTGGGCGAGCAGGCAGTCGAGATCGAGTTCAGATTGAAAACGCTTGAGAATCGGGGCTCGATGCGCCACTCGCGCGAGAGCTGACTCGCGGGTCGCGAATCCACGCAGGTATGCCATCCTCCGCCAGGCGCGCGCATCGGTGGCGCCGAACACATCGAGGAGGACAACGCCTCCCACCCAGGCTCCGATGGCAAGCATTGCCACGGCCGCATAGGGAATCGCCTCAGCCATGGGGATGCAGTTCCTGTTCCTCGACCTTACGGAGATCCCAGCGCGTCCAATGTGCCGTTCGGGCGATGCGCCCGAGCATGGCGATCAAGGCAAAGAACATCGCGATCGAGACCACGAGCACGCCGGTTCCAGCGACCGTCCCGTAATAGGCGCGGAAGCTCGCGACCCGAACAAGACTGACGAACATGATCGTCATGAGTCCCGACATTGCAAATGTGACGGCTCGTTGCTGCGTCAAGGTGACCAGCGACTCTTCTTCGACTTGCAGCTGCGCTTCGCCCACCGGAAGCAGCACGTCATCGATCGCGGAAATGAGACCGTCAAGACTTCTCGTTCTCGCCCAAATCAAAACGGCACACGCATGCTCGACAAGTGGGGACCGCGAGCGGAGTCCGCACAGGACAATGCTTCCCGTCACAGAACCGCCCTGCGCCCATGGTTCCAGAACATAGGCAAGCTCACGACCAGGATTACGCCCGATCTCCTGGAGCGCCGAGTCCAGCGATTGATTGCCGATCGCCATCCGATCGCGAAGGACGCGAAGTTGCACAAGGAAGGCGCGCTCCATTCCGAGTCGACGCCGCGCCGCGCGTCCGGCAACCGCAAATCGCACCCCGAAAAACCCAACGGCTCCGAGAACCACGGTCAGGAGCCAGATCTGAGTGGTCCATCCCACAGCAATTCCCGCAAGCGTCACTCCGACGCGGAGCCCAATCCAGCGACGCCAGGGCCACCCGAGAGCCGCAGCAACGTCCTTCTCGTGTTCGAGCGTGGGCACGATCACACCGTGGCGGGGGGACGCCGTCGACCGGGGCGGCAACCCGAGGATCGCGGCGATCGCCCCGCAACCGCAGGCAACAATCAGGGCAAGACCCGCAACGAGGACCACGGGCTCGGGAAACGTGGTGGCAAGCGTCAAGGCTCCGGCACCTCGTCGCTCTGAAGGTAGGGGCGGATACGCGGCGCAAGGCGTCCGAGGTTGCCAATCAGGTCGGTTCCCCGAACCAGGCCGCCACTATCCGTTTGCCGGTATACCCACTTGTGATTTCCTCCGCGCTCGACAGCGACAACACCCGTAATCCGTCGCCGACCTTCTTGATTGGCGATGTGCACAACGACATGGACCGCCTGCTCAACGATTCGCCGCGCAAGACGCTCGTTTCCCGCGAAGCGCGCGTTCTCCATGACGTATTGCATCGCCTGCTCGATCGCCAGTTCGGCATCCTCGGCATGGATCGTTGTCATCGAGCCGTCGTGACCAGTCATCAGTGCCTTGCACACGGCTGCCATCTCCTCGCCGCGAGATTCTCCGAGGATGAGCCGATCTGGCTGAAATCGGAGAGCGTGGCGCACCAAGTCGAACATCGTGAGGTGCTGAGCCTCCGTGTCCGCCCGAATCGACGGGATGGTCGAGACCGCAGTCGTCAGCGCGTGCCACTGCTCGCCATCGCCGCGATCCTGATCGAGATGCAACTCCGCGCCATCTTCGACAACCACAATGTGCTCATCGTCTGGAACCATTCCCGCAAGGACGCGCAACAGCGTCGTCTTGCCCGTGGACGTGCCACCTGCAATCATCAGGTTGGCGCGCCCGCGCACGCATGCTTCCACGAAGAGCGCTACACCTCGCGGCATGACCATTTGCGATACGTAGTCGCTGAGATCTCGCACCTTGGACCGGGCGGGCACCCTGATGGCTGCCTTCACCTCGGCTCGGCCCGACACTGCAGGGCGCTTCGCGACGCACAGCCGGATGACGCTGCCCACGTTCGCTTCCGCGATCGGGGAAGCGTCGGTGATTGACTGGTCGCCAGTGACTCCGCGCATCCGCACGACGCCCCGAAAGAACTCGAGAACCGCTTCGTCGTTCGAGAATGGGCTGCCTCCAACGAGGGAGAGCTTCCGGCCGACCGTGCTCACGAGCCAGTGATCATGCCCGAGGCACGTGATGTTCTCGAGTTCCGCTCCGTAGATCAGCAGCGACAGTGGGTAGAGGTGCGACCCAAGAATGACAGCGTTTCTCTGTGTCGTTGCGCGATAACGGGGATTGCGCGCGAGCTCCGAGAGCACCGACAGGGGCAGCCCGCTGGACTGCGGCGATTCAATTGCCCGATCGATGGCGACGGCGACATCCTCAGTAAGGCGTTCCTCGTGGAGGACTGATGCCGGCTCGCCATTTCTCGAACGTCGCACCGATGCAGCAATAATCCCGGCGACCTCACGCTCCTCGGTTGCAATGTGCGGCCATCTGCTGACCTGAACTGAGGTACGCTGAATTGTCCCGATTACGGCGTCCGCTCCGTGGATCGCGGAACTCACAGGTGCAATTCGCTTTCGATGCCAGCGAGAATCATCGGCCGGCCCGTGTCAGCCACTCGGGCCGCGCGGCGCTCGTCCCATCCCCAACCCGGTCGGATCGGAAGATCGGGGAGTTCCCTTTCGAGGCTCTCCACCATCACACGTCGATGAGTCGCTCCCCGCTGCTCACAGATGATCAACTCCCCGTGCGGCGGGCGCGCAGTACGGAGGACGTCGATGGTTCTGGACAGCAATGCGGGATCGTCGCGTACCACGATGAAGACGCGGTCGAAGAGTGAGCACACTGCATCGGCGGCGGCCCGCGGTGATCGGAGGCTTGCATGCGCCCATGGATGGCCGAGATCGACGACGACCACGTCGCAGTCAAGGCCGAGGAGCGCTGGACCAATAGAACGCAGGCAGTCGCCTATCTCCAGCCCATATGTGCTGCGCAACCCCGGGATCACACGTAGCCCCGATCTGCCCGGCACCGGTATCGCCTGCGCATTCAGAACAGCCGCCGTTGCAGGCCGATCTCCGAAACAGTTTGCAAGGCCCCGATCATCAAGTCGCAGATAGAGCAAATCCGCGATCGTGCCACCCTCCATGTCGCAGTCAATCAAGACGACGGAGCGGTTTGTCGCGAGCGACCAGGCAAGGCTGGTCGCCCATGAGGTCGACGTCTGTCCGGCGCGGGTGGTGCAGACTCCCAGCAACAAACTCACGGTGTGGTCACCGTTCCCGAGACCCCAGCGCACGCTGCACCACAGAGGGCACGTATCGCCGCGTCGGCGCCGAGTGGGGCGGAGGCGACCTGTGCGCCGGGAACCGTGAGCGCGACATGCAACGCGACATTCGAAGCACCGACGGCCACCCACGCCGCCTCGTCGGCCACCGGAACCAGGAGGGTGACAGAGGCCCCGGAGACGCTGTTGACGACAAGATCATGCCCAATCAGCACCTGCTGATCGCCGGTGATGGCAGCGAACACATCGATGGCCTCGCCGGCGGCCAAGGGCGGGGCGGTCGCGACGGTGATGGCTATGTCCGACTGAGCGGTTACAGGGACAAGATCATCACTTCGCAGGATGTCGTTGACAAGCAGGCTTCGCGCAAAGAGCGCGTGAACGGTCGTTGGACCGTTCACTTCGAAATTGAAGTCTGTGGACGCAGCTCGAACTTGAACCAACTGGACGTCGTCAACGCTGTATGGAGTTCCTGCCGTGACGTTGTGGGTGACGACCCAAACAGAGACGGTCTGCGTCGCATTGGTTTGCTCTGTGTAGACGATCAGACCAAGAACCACGACGATCATCGCGCTGAGAAATACGGCAGCAACGAGCCTTCTACGACTCATACGATGATCCCCTCCCCTGAGCATCACCCCGCCGCCAGGCAGGAACGAGCATAGGGCATCAGGGGGTGGGTCGGTCGCGTCACGATCACGGCGGGGCAGCCCCCCAGCACCGCAAGCCGGTTGCGTCGTGTGGATCCGGGTAGCCTGCGGGAAGGACGAGGCACGGATCGATCGGCCGGCCGCTCTCGAGAACCTCGAAGTGAAGGTGGTAACCGGTCGCGCATCCAGTGGCCCCTTCGAAACCGAGTGGTTGTCCGATGGTCACGTGGGCGCCGTCGGGGGCTGCGAAGGCTTCCAGATGGCCGTACAGGTAGGTTCTCCCACCTGCGCTCAGGACTCCAAAGGAACCGAGGCCGCCGAGCCTCCCGGGTGGATACGGACACGCGAACGGTGCGCCCTGATCACGATGAAAGACACCATCAGCGACCGCTACCACCATTGTTGCCGGCGGACAGACGATGTCGATTCCCGCATGCGGGTGCTCCCACGGCGTGTCGCCATATCCCTGACTGACATACATCGTGGGGCAATTCATCGGAGCACCAACGGCTGCTCCGGTCAGCGATGCGCAGGGTGTCGCCGAAGTGCTCGAGCAGTCGAGACCGCCTCCGATCCCGGCCAGGGACGCAGTTGCTGCTACGAGCGCGCTGCCGATGGACAGAGCCACGGCACTTGCAAGGACTGTGCAGGCGACGCAGCCGAGGCAGGAGATCGAGCAGCACGACGCCGTCCGGCGACCCCTGCCCCGCTGCGCTGAACCGCCGACGGCCGACGCAAGCGCGCGCACGCCACGTGCCTTGGACAGTGCGGCCCCGAGCGCCGCGGGGAAAGCCACCGTTCAGCCGGCCAGGGGCACTGGTTCAGGTCGCGGCTCCGGCGATGAGTTGGCAAGCGCCATGAGGGCCGGACCCGGAACGATCGCGACGACGGCACGTTCCCTTCCGGAGAGGAGAACGGCGCGTCCCTGAACCGGCGGGTTGAGGGCGGACAACTCATCGTCGGTCAAGCCGAAGACGTTGCGAACGTCGTCGAGCGCAGCCTCTTCGACCCCCAGGATCACCTTGGTCGCGGCGGTCGATACCAACACGCGTCCCAGGTCAGTCCCGACGAAGTCGTGGATCTGTTGCGAGCACATCCAGACGCCCGCTCCGTGTTTCCGAGCCTGCCGGACCAGTTGACCGAGAACCTCGCCTGCATCCGGATCAATCGTGATGCGGTGGGCTTCATCCACCACAACGATCAGGCGTGGATGATCGCTGCCGAGCGCAGCAAGTACGGCGGTCAGGACGACCGCCAGCGCAGGCGTGAGGTCGGCAGCGTAGGTCAACGCGAAGTTCCGCAGACCGATCGACACGGGACGGGCGCCGACGCGAAAGGTGGATGGTCGGTCGAAGACCTCTGCCCGATGACCTTGAGTAAACCGTCGGAGACGCGCGGTGATGACGCGACAGCGATCCCTTTCCCGCCGGGTCAGCGCATGCGTCGTCGACCTCGTCTCGATGAATGCCAGAAGGTCGTGGATCACCGGTTCTGCAACGGGTCGTCGTGCTCGCCAATCGCGGAAGAACGCGGCGATCTCGCCGTGGATCCAGCCCTGATCCTCGTCCGGCAAGCGTCGGATCGGGCGTCCGTCGCGCACTCCGCGCTCGTCGCCGGCCATGACGCTGAGCACTGGAAGGATCAGGCTCGCCGCCGAGTCTGGCGCGACATCGCACCCAGGTGCCAGCGGGTTGAGCGCATCCTCGCCCAACTCGAAATGGAGACCTCCGATCGCGTTCATGACCCGTCGGTACTCCGAGTCCGGATCGATGACAACTGCAGAGGCGCCTCCCATCACGTGCCGCACGAGCAGGGTTTTCGCCACCACGCTCTTGCCGGACCCTGAACTTCCAACAACGACGGCATTATGGTTCGGCCTACTCCAGATGGAGAGGTATGCCGGCGCCCCGGTGAGTTGGTTGATGCCAATGAGGGGTTGTCGCTGATCCCCAAATGGAGTGCCGAGCGCAGGTAGAAGGCACGAGGCAACGGAGTCGGACGTCAATTGCAGACTGCGGCCGAGCGGGGCACCGCCAGGTGTGACTGACAGCGACGGCAACAGGCCCGGAGACGTTGGGTAGACGATGTCAAACCCCTGACCTCGAAGGAGGCCATCGAGTCGTTCGGCTGTCTCAGCAGCTCTGGAAAGGACCGAGTCACGTACCGCGACGCTCAGCGCGATACGGCTCGGAATGAGTTGACGCTGAGCGATAGCTGCGAGCGCGGCCGTCGTGTCGGCAAGAGCGATCTGATTGTCGACGGCGTCGTTTCCTTCGCGCGCCGTATATCGCTGCATCGCCGCGCGACGATCGAGCACCCGGCGCGCCACCTTCGCTTCAACAGGAAGCACGTGCAGGCTTGCGTGACCCTTAGCGCGGCTTCGAATGAGGGCGTCAACGACTGCCCCCGGGTGAACCACGGGAGGGAGTCGCGTCGCCGTGAGAACGATCTGGAATTCGTCGCCGATGCGGACGACTCCCGCGCCAGTGACTGCGGCACTTTTGGCACCGATCACGGTATCTACCAGCAGGTCAGCGATGTCGTCACGGTCGGCGACAGCTACCGTGAGCCCCAACCCAGAAGCAGTCCGCAGCCCCGTGAGAAGCGCGCGAGCCGCGTCATCATCGCTCGCTTCGACCGCTCGCGGGAGCCGCGTCGCCCGGCTGAGCCACGGGATTCCGTCAGCCGCGGCGAGGGCCGGCGAGAGCACCACGAAATGACGAAGGCCGAGACTCTGCTCGGCGACCCTGCCGGCAAGTTCACGCTCCATCTCTGCGAGCCGGCTTATTGGCCATGCCTTCACGCGCTCGTCATATGCGATCTGCGCACGATGGCTGTCGAAGTTGCTGACGACGCTGACGAACTGTGCCGGGCAGTCGAGACCGAGGAGCCACTGCATCATGGTTGAGCACCAGCGCGCATGGGCTTCACCGCTCGGCGATCCGTCTGGTCCTTCGACCGTGAGGATTGCGCGAGCACCGCCGGGGGTGAGCCGTACGATCCCCGCATCAGCATCGCTCACGACGGGCAGAACGGTCAGGTGCCGGAGCGCCCGCACGGGCGAACGCCACCGGATCTCGCGTCGGATTCGGGTTACCTGCATCGCGCTGCCCCCGAATTGCACGCGTGCACGGTGTCCCTCACCATCGAGCACCGCGGTAGGAAGTACCCAGCAAGCAAGGCGATAGACGCACCAGATTCCAATCCAGATGCCGTCGCGCGTCGGGGCTGCCAAAGTGAATCCGAGCATCATCACTGCTATCGCAAGGCCGAGGCGCGAGCCGACAGAGAGTCGGCCAAGGCTCAAACAGGCAAGTGCCACGGGCGCCGATGCACTTAAGAGGATGAGCGCACGGAGCGGTATCAGGATCGGCCCAAGAGGAACACGCACCTGGGCATCGACTGCCAGTGGAACCCGCACACCGCTCATGCGATGCCGGCCTCAAGTGCCGGCATGCCGCCACCTTCGATCGGTGCTCGCTCGACCGACGGACCGCTGCCGAGCCACTCGGACAGGAAATCGTTGGCGAAAGCTGCCTGGATTCGCGGCGATGTCCGGGTCCACGCGATTTTGGCTCGATCGCCGGCCGAAATGGACCCGTACGCCTGGTCGCGCGTGGACGCACCAATCAACGAAGCCTGACCAGCACCGAACGCGTTGAAGGCATGCTGCGAAAACACGCCTTCGGATCCAGCAACTGCAGCCTTTCCATCGGATCCGAGAGCCGCAGCCATATTCGGGGGCCCACCCGATGCGACAAGATCTGCGCCACCGCTCAGCGATCCAAATCTTCCCGCTGCAAGCGCGCTCAGCGTAGAGACTGTTGGGGTCAGGCCCTGCGAGGCGAGTCCCAGCCGCTTCATGAAGTTCACGGCAGAGTTCCCCCCGTCGCGATTAGCGCCAAGTGCTTCGGCCATGAAACCCGCGGACGCCAAGCGGTGCACGGGCGCCACCATCGTGGCGGCTCCTGCCGCAAATCCAGCCAGCGCACTGCCATGACTGAAGCCGCGCCAGGTGAGTTGATGCACCGCTTTCCCTGCGAACCACAGGCCACCGCACAAGATCACCACAGCAAGCAGCGGGCCGACAGCGAAGGCGCTGACGACGTGCGAGGCGAGAGTGAGACTCAGAGCAATTGCTATACCGAGCACCAGCGGCGTGAGCAACACACTGCCAAACAGATCCAGCCACCACTGGAAGAATCGATTATTGGTGTCGAACACCGCGGTCGCGAGACAGAGAGGCGCGGCCACAACAACGAAGCCGAGCATGACAGTCCGCACGATCATCAAGAATCCTGCGTAGAGCACCAGAATGAGTAGCGGAATCCCCCCGACAGCTACGGCTACCATCTCGTTGCTCGAAGCGGTGAGTATCCCGTAGAGATGCGTAAACCAGCCTTGTCCGGATTGGAATCCATTCAGGAGCGACGCGTGCAGGATGAGCCCGACAACCGCCCCCGAGACCGCGATCGATGCGTCAATACACCAGACGATTGCCGTGTAGCCGAGACTGACGGGCGTGCCCGGCACCCCAATGACGGCGACCGCGAGAAGAAACCGCGGAAGGACTGAGAGAATCGTCTCCATTGAGCCCGTGCGGTGGTCCACAAGTGCCCGGATGATCCGACTAGCGGCCCCAACGCCGGCGATCATGAGGGCGGGCGCCATCATTCCTTGATAGAGGGACTCATAGATCTGCGCCGAATTCCACTGCTGCCCCGGCGCGCCGATCGTGCCAAGGAACCACGTTTGCAGTTCCGGCGGGAAGAGCGCGCTGGTCAGCCAGTTCACCGCGTCGGCAATGAAGTGTCCCGTGTCAAAGAAGAAGCGAAAGAACTGCGTCAGAATCGTGAGGGCGCTCCCCAGAACGTTGAGCACCGCGCCTCCGGCGTCGTAGGCGCCATGAAAGAACCCTGCGACGTTCTGCAGCCAGGTCACGGGATTCCACCAGCTGGTGGCGCTGACCAAATCCGTTCTCCCCAGCGCCTATCAGGTGGGGTCGACGCGCTGCAGCGGCGCCGAGCTCGGCGATAGCTCCTGTCGATTCTCCACGACGCCGGACAGGCGTTGCTCTGGACGTCGCAGGTCACGGGACGGGCCGAATACATCGTCGTGACGACGTCGCGGCACGATACTTCGAGACCGCGCCAACGGGAGTGACAGCAGGTACACCTCGATCGCCATCAACCGACCCCCGAAATCGATTTCACGAGCTGCAATACCAGAATCGCGCCGCCTCCCTTCGTGACCATATCGACCATAAAGGAGCCGCCGCTTTCGCGATGCTCCATCAGTTTGTGAATCCCAGAGATTGCGACCGCTGCGGGGATGAGGAATTGCGCGGAGGTCAGGAGTGGGTTGGCGACTCGGGCGAGGACCTGCTGCGACAGGGGGTCGTTCGGCGAAACTTGACTCAGTACGGTGAGCCAGCGGATCGTTGCGGTGACGGCGAGTACCAGCATGGCGGATGCTCCTGAACCCTCGATCTCGACTAGCCCGATCTGGGCGGAAGCTGAACTCTATGGTCCGAACCCGGACGACTTCGGGACAGTCCGGCCGATGGAGCACGCTCCGCATGGCGCGTGGCGGTGCTTCTGCACCTCGGCCGGGCTACAACCGTTGGTGTCAGCGGCTAATGGCGCAGAATCGAAGGGACTGCGCGCTCACGCGCAGGGTTCAACGGAGACTTGATTGATGTTCACGAGCATTCTCGTCGGGGTCGATCGTTCGCAGCACGCGCGGGTGGCGCTTAGTCAGGCGGTTGATATCGCGCGAACCCAGCACGCATCGCTGACGGTCGTGGTCGCGTACACCACCGCGATGCCCTGGGTCCCCGTGGCGCCCCTCTCCCAGGGCGCTGTCGACGAATTCATTGCCGCCGTCCGCGGCGAAGCAGATGCGATCGCCGACGAGGCGAGAAGCGCGATACCGGCGGAGCTGAACGCGGATGTGGTCGTCGTGGATGAGATGCCGGCGCAGGCCCTCCTCGATCGAGCGGCCGCAGACAACCACGACCTGATTGTCGTGGGGTCTCGTGGGCGAGGCGATGCCGGCTCGTTCCTTCTCGGGAGCGTGAGTCATGCAGTGCTGCATGGCAGTCGCGTGCCGGTGCTGATCGTGCACGTGCCGTCGGCGGAGACTGGCGCGAGCAACCCATAGCGCTGGGACGCTCCCGAAACCACGTCGGTGGTCGAAACGCCAGCGAAATGTTCCTGGTCAACCCTGGTGCCCGTGTCAATAGACGGCTCGCCGTGAGCCAAGCACCAGGAGGCGCGGATCCATGGCAGATCTTTCCATCAGAAGGCTCGGCGTCGGGCTGACAAGCTCGGTTCTGGCGGGAGCCCTTTCAGTGGCGGCGGCAACCGGAGTGGGCGCAAGCGCAAGCAAGCCAGGCTCGACGGTAGGGGTCTACGTCTATACGGAGAGCAATCAGACCTCGTCTGGTGGTGGCAACGCTGTGCTGGCGTTTCGGGTTGGCAGCGGCGGTAGCCTGACGTCCATCGGTAGTTTTGGAACAGGCGGCGACGGTACCGGCGCCGGTCTCGGATCACAGGGAGCGGTGGCTCTCGCCGACGATGGTCACGCCCTCCTCGCCGTCAACGCAGGCTCGAATACCGTCTCGTACTTCAGAGTCCTCGCCAACGGCGACCTCAGGCTCATCGATGCCGCACCGTCGGGCGGGACGAGCCCCGTGAGCGTCACTGCGCACGGCCGCTGGGTCGAGGTGCTCAACCAGGGCAGCAACACCGTTGCGGGCCTGGTGCTGACGGGCCACGCCTTGGTTCCTTCGCAAAGCCCGGCGGTCTCCCTCTCGGCAGGAGCAGCGACGCCGGAACAGGTTGGGTTCACTCCCTCGGGAGCCCACGTCATCGTCACCGAGAAGGTGAGCAGCAGCATCGACACGTTCAACGTGAGCCCGGACGGACGGCTGACCGCCCTGCATGACACCGTGTCGACCGGGACGGCTCCATACGGCTTCGGATTTGGGAGCGGCGGTCAGGCGGTCATCTCCGACGCCGGTGGTGGCGCCGGCGGGATCAGCGCCGCGACGTCGTACCGCGTCGGCGCCTCGGGGGCGCTGCATCCGATCAGCGAGGTTGGTGAATCGCAGGCAGCCGCGTGCTGGCTCGTCGTCAACGGCGCGGGGAACCGTGCGTACCTCGCCAATGCGGGGTCAGGAACCGTTTCGTCGTACAACATCGGTCCCGGCGGATGGCTCACCCTGCGATCGGACATCGCTGCGACGGTCGGCACCCACCCGATCGACGAGGTGACCGGCGGTGGCTGGTTCTTCGTATTGACGACGACCGATATTGCGTCGGCACCAGTGTCAGCCTCGGGAGATCTCGGTGCTGTCAACGAGGTGGCGGCGAGCGGTCTTCCCGCTGCGGCCTCCGGTCTGGTCATGGCGACCGTCTCGGCTTAGGTTCGCGTCTCGACCGTCAGTAAGGTCGTCGACGAGGCCGGGTGGCGATCTGCCGCCCGGCTTCGCGGCGACTTTCGCAGAATGGTAGGTAGTGAGCGTCAAACTTCCGACCCTCGGCAGCGAAGCAGCGCGCCCTGACAAAGCCATGAGCAACCCTGGACCGCTGTCGATGCGAGCTCCAATCCTCGTCGTGGAGGATGACCAGACCACGTGCGACGTCATCCGGGCGTATCTCGAAAGCGCCGGGCATCGGGTCGTGATTTGCCGCTCCGGCAGCGAAGCGATCGGCTTCGTGCGCCAGACCGAACCGCGCTGCCTGATCCTTGACGTCATGCTTCCGGGAAAGGACGGCTTCGAGATTTGCTCCGAGATCCGGCGCGGCGGATCGATCATCCCCATCCTCTTCCTCAGTGCGCGCGCTGACGAGCCAGACCGAGTGGGCGGGCTGCGCGCGGGCGCTGACGACTATCTCGTCAAGCCGTTCAGCCCTCGAGAGCTGCTGGCCCGCGTCGACGCCCTGCTTCGCCGTTCCGAGATCCGACCAGAACCACCCAGCGTTATTCACCTCGGTAATGTCGAACTCTCACCGACACGACATGACGTCGCCGTCGGCGGACAGCCTCTGGCATTGACCTATGTGGAGTTCGGGCTGCTTGCCGCCATGCTGGAGCGTCCCGAGTGGGTGATGACTCGGGGTCAGCTGATCGACCGGCTCTACACGGACGACCGCCTTCCGGCTTTGGAACGAACCGTCGACGTTCACATCTTCCGCCTGCGCGAAAAGCTGCAAGCTGCAGCAGCGAACGTCGCGATTGTCACAATTCGCGGCGTCGGCTACAAGATCACCGCTGAAACCACCTGAGCATCGTGCTGACGATGCCGCGTGGTGCAGGGGTTGTGCTGCTTCGTCGATGGAGACGGCTTGGCCTTCGATGGCAGCTCGTTGTCCTCAACATCATCGTCGTGGCAGTGACCGGATTGCTGATCATCGTGCTGATGCACAACATCGCGCAGCAGGAGTTCATGGTCATCATGCACGCCGCCGGGCAGCCGGTTGACCCTGCCGCAGGACAGCGCGCGTACGATGCCGCCGTCGAGGCCCAGATCTACCCGACCATCGCTGTTGCCGCCCTCGTTGCGGTTGGACTCAGCTTCGGCGCGGTAACGCTCGCGCTCAGACCGCTGACCGCGGTCCGCGAGGCCACGCAGCGGATGGCCCGTGGAGCCGCGCCGGCGCCGGTCGAAACCAACCGGCGCGATGAGATCGGCGGGGTTGCTCATTCGGTCAATGAGCTGGCTCAGTCACTGCAGCGCCTCGAGGACCTGCGGCGTCAGGTGACCAACGATGCCGCACACGAACTGCGAACACCGCTGCACAACCTCCTCGGGCTGATCGAGGGTATGCGCGACGGTGTCATTCCAGCCTCGCCCGCGCGGCTCCAACAGGCGCACGCGGAGCTCGGCCGGCTCATCGCCCTCGTCGAGGACCTGCGGGGTTTGGCGGACGCCCAGCTGGCGCGCGATCGCATGCGCCGCGACCCGCTCAACCTGGTCAGCCTGATACGCGAGGTCGTGCTCGGGTTCGAAGCCACCATGCGCCATCGCCACCTGACCTGCGAGATCGAGGCGCCGCAGAGCGGCCTGGTTGTCGACGGCGATGCGGTTCGGATCGGCCAGGTGGCCGCCAATATCGTCAACAACGCAATACGTTATGCGCGGGATGGGACGGCGATCAGCGTGAGCGTGGTCCAGCGAGGGCCGTCGGTACGCGTGGCCGTCCACGATGTCGGTGAGAGCATCGATGAGCGCTCACTGCCGCATATCTTCGAACGATTCTTCCGTGCCGACCCGAGCCGCGCGCGTGGGAGTGGGGGCGCCGGCATAGGTCTCGCCATCGTGAAAGAGTTGGTCGGGGCGCACGGCGGCGACGTGGGTGCTGAGAACAGCCGAGACGGCGTCACCGTCTGGTTCGATCTGCCCGTCGGATCTCCAGATCCGGACCCCGACACGCAGCCAGATTCCACGCGGACGATGGGGTCACTCGGTACCGCCGGTCAGGGTTAGCGCCGCGCCGCGTCATCGACGCGAGGCATGAGGCGCCAGCCTGCCGTCAGGTCTGGGCGACCGGCGGACTCAACGCCTCGGTGCGAGCCGTCACCCGAGCAGCGGCCGGCCGCGCAGGGCTGCCCCCGCGCAACCACGACGCCGCGGCACCGACCAGCATCATCACGACGGAGAACGCAAAGGTGATGTGCATGCCGACGATGAACGGGTTGCTGATCAGGTTCGGAAAGAAGGTCTGCCCCGAGAGGAAGGCGGCCTGGCTCGCCGGCAGCGCGTGCAGCGACGGTCCGAGCAGTGTCGTCATCGGGTTGTATCCGAGGAACGCCGCAAACAGCGACCCCACCGGCGGCAGATTCGCAACGTGGTGCGCCACCGTGGCCGGAACGCCGTGCGCGGTGAGTCCCGCGAACATCGTCGACGGCAGCGTCGAACTGAGCCCCGCGATCATCAGCGAGAAGAAGATGCCGATGGAGAGAGTCATCCCGCTGTTCTGGAACGTCGCGAGCATGCCCGACGCAACACCGCGGCGATCCGCGGGCACCGCGTTCATCACACCGGCCGTGTTGGGGGCCACGAACATTCCCATCGACAAACCGACGAGGACCAGCAGCGCTGCGAAGGGCAGGTAGGAGAAGTTCGCCGGCAGCAGCATGAGCAGCCCAAAGCCGATCGCCGAACAGATCATTCCGGCGGTCGCAAAGCCACGCGCCCCGAGCCGGTCGGAGAGAAAGCCCGAAGTCGGGCCGCCAATCAGGAAACCAGCCGTCAACGGCAGCATGAAGATGGCTGCCCAGAACGGCGTCGATTCGTAGCTGTATCCGTGCAGCGGCAGCCAGATCCCCTGGAGCCAGATGATCACCATGAACATCAGTCCGCCCCGGCCGATCGAGCTCAGCAGCGCCGCCACAGTGCCGAAGGTGAAGCCGCGGAGGCGGAAGAGGTTCACGCGGAACATCGGCTCCGCCACGCGGGTCTCGACGATCACGAAGACGATCAGCAGGGCGACGCCGCCGATGATCTCGGTGAGCACCGACGGGTTGGTCCATCCCATCGGATCCGTACCGTACGGCTGTATTCCATACGTGATCCCGACCAGCACCGAGACCAGCCCGACCGCGAACAGGATATTCCCCCACCAGTCGACGCGCGAGCGCTTCACGATCCCGGTCTCGCGCAGCTTGAGGTACGCCCACGCGGTGCCGAACAACCCGACCGGCACGGAGACCAGAAACACGAGATGCCAGTCGGTCGTGCTCAGCAGGCCACCGACGATCAGCCCGATGAACGATCCCGACACCGCTGCCACCGCGTTGATCCCGAGCGCCATGCCCCGTTCGCGCTGCGGAAAGGCGTCGGTGAGTATGGCCGTGGAACAGGCGAAGATCATCGCTCCACCAACGCCCTGGACCAATCGGAAGAGGATCAGCTCGAGTGCCGCGCTCGGGCCGGTGGTGAACACCAGCGACAGGAGGATCGACCCGACGGTGAAGACCAGAAATCCCAGGTTGTACAACCGGACCCGCCCGAACATGTCACCGATCCGCCCCAGGCTCACCACCAGCACTGCGGTGACGACCATGTATCCCATGATCATCCAGAGCAGATAGCTGACATTGCTCGGGACGAGCGGGTTCAGCTTGATGCCGCGGAAGATCGCCGGCAGCGAGATGAGCACGATCGAAGAGTTGACCGTCGCCATGAGCATGCCGATCGTGGTGTTGGAGAGAGCGACCCACTTGTAGTGAGGACCGACCTCACCGTGCTTGCGAGACGTCTTCGGCGCAGGGGCGGGGGCGGTGACTCCCGTCGTGGTCACGCGGCTGACTGCGCTTGCTTTTCCTGGTCGCGCTGCTCGCGCTCACGTCGCCACAACCGAATGCTTTCGAGATCGAGCGGCAAGCGATCCCGCTTGATCTCCGCGACGTTGGGGTTGCGCGCCATCCACACGAAGTGCTGCCAGAGGTCGACCGCACCCTCATCATCCGGGATGTCGCTGATGATCGGCCCGAACAGATGCGGTCCCGCACCACCGTCGAGAACGATGGTCGGCACACCGAATGCCTTGTGCACGGTGACCGCCTCATCGTGTTCGCGCTGGACGGCGTCCCACGTCGACGCGTCGGCGAGCGCCTGATCGAGCAGTTCCGGTTCCAGCCCTGCCTCGCGCAGTGACGCTTCGATCACCTCATGGTCGTCGAGCGGAAGGCCGCGCTGGTGACGTGCATCGCTCAGCGCCTTGTAGAAGGCGCCCACCGCGGCATTGCCGTGCGTTGCGCGGACCGTGATGGCGGTTCGGAGCGACGGCGCGGACCCGGTGTCCGCAGCCGCGCGCCCCTCATCGCCACCGTTGACGATCGCAAGCGAGAACACGCGCCATTCCACATCGACCACTCCGAGCTCATCGAGGCGTCGCGCCCAGCGCGACGTCTGATAGCACCACGGACACAGCGGATCGAAGTAGAAGCGAATGTTCTCAGCCATCATCAACAAACCTCTCCGTAATTATTACGCGGTCGCGCTCGTCGCGGCCTCGGCCGCTGCAGATTCCTCTGCCGTTTTCTCCTGTGCGAGCTCACCGTCGATTTCGAGCTTGACCTTCTCGCCGACCAGGAAGCCGCCGCCACCGAGAGGAACGTTCCAGGTGAGGCCCCAGTCAGAGCGATTGATTGTTCCGGTCAGCGTTCCGCCGACTTTGACATTGCCGAACGGATCCGTGACCGACCCGCTGTGCTCGTAATCGAGGCTGATCTCTTTGGTGACGCCTTTGATCGTCAAATCGCCGACGACCTTGAACTGATCACCGTTACTGGTGATCGACTTCACCTTGAAAGTTATGTCCGGGTATTTCTCGACATCGAGAAAGTCGGCACTCTTGAGATGACCGTCGCGCTGCTCAGAGCCGGTGGTGATGCTGGCGGATTTGATGGTGATGGTGCCCCGGCCGGTGGTCGGATCGTTCGGGTCGTCCAACTCGACGTCGGCCTCGACCTGGCCGAAGCTCCCCCGGACGGTGGCGACGCCGAGATGCTTCGCGCTGAAGGCCACCGACGTGTGATGCGGGTCTAGACTCCACGGCATAGCGTGTGCTCCATGAGTGCCCGGCGTGCCCCGGGCGGCCTCGGATGTGAACCGATCCGATTGCAACATCATGAAGTATAGTGCTATACTTTGTCAAGTGAGATCCCCGACATACTTCACTCGCGCTCAGGTTAAGATCTGGAGCGGGATGGAGGAACAATCAGATGGATGCTGATCGCGCATATTGCCCAGTCCACGAAGCCATACAGGTCCTGCAGGAGAAGTGGACGATGCACATCGTCCGAGCCCTGCTCGACGGGCCACTCGGCTTCAACGAGCTCGGCCGCGCCGTCGGCGGTTGCAACCCGGCAACCCTCAAGGTTCGCCTCGATCGTCTCGAGGAGCTCGGACTCCTCCGGCGCACCGTCCATTCTCAGATGCCGCCCCGCACGTCGTACGAGCTGGCGCCGGCGGGTGTCGACCTGCAGCGTGTGATCGATGCCATTGATGCATGGGCTCGCGAACATCTCGACGTCGTCGCGGCGGCTGACCACGACGAGGAGCCGAAGCTCGCTGTCGGCTGACCGGTCGACGGGGTTCCGTCGAATTGCCGCGACCGCCGGCGTGGCTCTGCTAGTGGCAGCCTGCGGATCGCCGACGAAACCAAGATCGACACCGTCGCCCGTCGCCACCCCGACGGTGGCGCTGATCACTGGAACACCAACACCGTTACCGACGGCCAACGCGTGCGTCGCGCAGTCCGGTGAGCCCGCGCCGAGCGGCACCATCCCGGCCAACTTCGCGACGGCCCTCGCATTTGCGCCGGACGGGAGGCTCTTCTGGGCCGAACGCTCAGGCACGGTGCGGGTCTGGCAGAACGGCGCGTCCAGGATCTTCGCGAGAGTCAAGACCGTCACCACCGAGCCGAACGGCACGTACAGCGAGCGTGGCCTGCTTGGGCTGGCCATCAGCCCGTCCTTCACAGCCGATCGGTTTGTGTACGCCTTCTATTCCGACGCGAACTACCGGACGCAGCACGTGATCCGCTGGTACGACTGCGACGGCACCGGGACACACCCCGCCATCATCGCCACCTTCCCGGCGGGAAACGACTGCTGCCACAAGGGCGGACGCATCGCCTTCGGGCCTGACGGCAAGCTCTACGTCACCCTCGGGGATGAGCACGATGCCCCCAGCGCGCAGAACGTCAACGACGTCCGCGGCAAGGTGCTCCGCTACAACCCGGACGGCACGATCCCCACGGACAATCCGTTCGGCCCGAAAAATCCCGTCTGGGCGTACGGCCTGCGCAATCCATTCGGCATCGCATTCTCGGCGACCGGCCAGCTGGCAATCACCATGAATGGACCTTCGGGCGATGCGGGCAGCCCCGGCACCGGCTACGACACCGTCTACCTGAACGTGACCCGCGGCGCTCATTACCAGTGGCCCGGCTGCTACGGCTACAGCCATCCGCTCGCTTCATCGACGTGCGACGGGGGACTTGCGCCGAACTGGAGCAGCGAGGCAAGCACGTATGTCCCAACCGGTGCGACGTTCGTTGACGCGAGCGGGCCGGCCGGGTACGCGGGACACCTGGTGTTCTGCACGTACTACAAGGGCATGGCAATCGCCACCCCGGGCAGTCCACACGCGACGGTTCGCCTCGGACCGTCCGCCTGCCGCTTCGACATCGTTGAAGGTCCGAACCACGCGCTGTATTACTCGGACGCGTACCACATCTACGAGCTGGCATAGGGGAGATCGGTTCCACGCGATTGCAGCGACTGCCCACTTGGACACCGTCGATGCACAACGCTCCGGATGGCGTGTCACCAAGTCGAAAGGTTGAGGCCCCTAACCTCCTGTTGGACGCACCCAGGAGGTCTGCGATGGATCAGGACAACTTCACCGACGTTTTCCCGTCCGACGACCAGTCGCCTCAGCGCAGCTTCGGCGGTCTCGGTCGCGGGCCGGCCGCACTGTTGCTGGCAGCGGGCCTGCTGATCGGCGGTGGCATCAGCGGGTTCGTCGTGGCAAACAGCGCCTCATCGCCAATCTCGACCTTCGCGTCGACCACGCCCGCAATCTCGCATTCGTGCCCGCACACGGGCGGATCCACAGCGAACTGACGCTGCGGTCGCCGCGGGTGACCGCCTTCCCCAGCCTCCCTCCCAAGACGGCTCGCCCACAAGGCGAGCCGTCGCTATATCTGTCGCGACTACGATCCGCGGGTGGCTCCACGCGTGCTGCCCGCGGTCGTCTTCACCGCGGGAGCCTCTTCGCTGGCGACGGAGATCTGCGCGACCCGGTTGCTGGCTCCGTACTTCGGCCAGTCCACGGTGGTATGGGCGAACGTCATCGGCCTCATCCTCATCTATCTGTCGGTCGGGTACTGGCTCGGCGGGCGTATCGCCGACCGGTATCCGACGCGGCGCGTTCTCGGCCTGATCCTCGTCGTCGCCGCGCTCTGCACGGCACTCCTTCCCTTTGTCGCGCGCCCATTTCTCAACCTGGCACTGCAGGGCTTTGCCGCAGTGAGCATCGGCACCGTCGTCGGCTCATTTCTCTCGACGCTGCTGCTCTTCTCGGTGCCGGTCACCCTGCTCGGTAAAGCCTCGCCGTTTGCGCTGCGCCTGGCCTTGACCGACATCGACAGAGCCGGGCGCACCAGTGGACGGCTCTCGTCGCTCGCGACTGTTGGTGCCATCATTGGCACATTCGGGTCGGCGCTCGTGCTCATTCCAGGCGTCGGCACGCAGCGCACGCTGCTCAGCGCGGCGCTGCTCGTCGCGCTCGTGTCGATCCCCCTCCTGGCGCGTCCGGCGCTCGCGGCGAGCGCGGTGATCGTCGTGCTCCTGATCCTTCCACCCGGCCTGGTGAAGGAAACGCAGGGGACGCTCGCGGAGCGCGAGACGACGTATCAGTTCATCCAGGTGGTGCGTGAGGCGGATGGCAGGATCGTCATGCGGTTTGACGACGGCATCGCCGATCAGTCGGTGTATCGCACCAGCACCGCGCTGACCGGCGGCGAATGGGACATGCCGCTCGTGGTACCGCCGCTGCTGGGACGGTCGCTGCATCGGGTGCTCGTCATCGGCGATGCGGGCGGCACGACGGCGCGTGCTCTGGCCGCTGAGTATCCCGGCATCCACATCGACGGCGTGGAGCTGGATCCAGTCGTCACGCAGCTGGCTCGCCAGTACATGGGCCTCGGCGCGATCCCCAACCTGCACGTCATCACCGCCGATGGACGCGAGTACCTCGAGACCACCTCACAGCGATACGACCTCATCGTGGTCGACGCCTACCGGACGGAGTACATCCCGTTCTACCTCGCCACCAGGGAGTTCTTCTCGTTGGTCCGCGCACATCTCAACACCGGTGGGGGTGTCGCGCTCAACGTCGAACGCGTCCCCGGCAACGACGGGTTGGTCCGGGCGATCTCCGGAACGGTTGCCACCGAGTTTCCCCAGGTGTGGGTGTGGCCCGCGCTGCATTTCAATGAGCTGGTCGTCGGCCTGTCCGATCGGATTCCGACCGCGTCACTCGGTGAGCGGCTCACCGCGCTGCCTGCGAACGTTCAGGTGCTGGCCCCGCTCGTGGTCGCGCAGGCTCACGTCGCGCCACCGTCCGGTGATCCGCTCACCGATGATCGAGCGCCTGTTGAATGGCTCACGGATCGGGCCATCCTTGCTTATATCGCGGCCGGCGGCGTCCTCGACGAGCAGCTCCTGCCGACTGCGCCGTGAGCTTCGGCCGTCATATCTGACGTCCGATTGTTGCGATGCAGACTCTCACAAGAACAACGCTTGCATCCCGATGACGTGTTTGGTAGTCTTACGACGTTCGGTGGTTTTGCACCGATCCGCCGGGGAGACGGCCTTGAGGGATAGGGGGTTGCAAGCGCTCCTGGGTTCACGCTGAGCCCGGGAGCGCTTTGCGAAATCGAGCAACGCGCCCGATGTCATCCATGCCGAGCCGTGCATACAGTTGCTGCGGCCAGTCGTCAGGATCCATGGTGAGAAACACCAGCCGGCAGTGCGCCGTGAGCTCGAGCGCTCGCGTCACGACCGCGCGTGCGTGGCCGCGCCGGCGATGCTCCGGGACGGTCGCAACACTTTCGATCTGCGCGATATCATCCATCATGTAGACCTCGCAGTACGAGACGACGTCGCCGCCGGCGAGGGCGGCGAGATGTGTCGTTGGAACGCCTCGGGCGACCCGTTCCTGCTTCTCGCGCACCTGGGCCACGGCATCTGGAGTCGCCCAGGGTTCGTCGGCGAGAGATGCTGAGCGCGCTGAGCGCATCGAGATTGCGTCCACCACGCGCACGCTCGACGTGTCGACGCGACGGTCCGGCTCGCGGCGTCGAACCATGACGCCGAGCGGCTCATCGAGCCATCCCGCCGCGCGGAACCCTGCCGTCAACGAGTCGGTCTGGGCACAAGTGACGAATTCCACGATGCGATTCGGCAGGCCGGATTGGATCTCGTCCGCGGCGGCGCTGACCTTCTCCACCGACATGCCGAATCCGTGCTCGAGGACCACCACGTGGTTCACGTCATAGACCTGTGGAAGTGAGCGAGCGCGGAACCACTCACCGCCAGGCCAAGCGCCGTGATCGTCGCTGCCGAGGGCCTCGATCTGCCGTGCGTAGTCAACCGCTTCTGCGAACTCTGATCGGATCACGTGCGCAGGCTATGTTAGATCTCCATGATGTACCCTCCGCACGGTGGAGGTTCCTGGAGAGCGTCCTACGGTGCCTCGGTCCGACCGTCTCGCTTCCGTTGGTGTAGCGGCAGAATGGGCAGTCGCAGTGGTACTGCTGCTGACCGTGGGTTTGTATGCGTATCTCGGTCGATTCGCCAGCTATGTAGCGGATGACTACACCCTCAAGAATGATCTCACCGCGCAGGGATACTGGGGCTCGCAAATCTATGAGTATTTCCACTGGACTGGTCGATTCGCATACATCGCCGCGATCGACGCCGCTCTTTCGCTGAATGAGTTCTTCACTCGGCTGCTCCCCGGCCTCCTCCTTGTCCTCTGGGTGGTCGCCATCGCGGTGGCCCTCAAAGCCGTCGTTCCAACCATCGGCTGGCTCGCACGCTTTGGCCTCGCTTCGGGCGCAGTGTTCACGACGGTACACATCACGCCGAGCCCGTTTCTTTCCGTGTACTGGATGGCAGGATCGCTCGAGTACACGGCGCCCCTGCTTCTCGGCACCGTGTTCGTTGCTCTTGCGGCGCCTCAGCGTCGGGCGGGTCGCGTGCGCGTCGTCGTCGCCGCCCTTGTGGCATTTGTCGCCGGGGGGTTCAACGAGGCCTATGCCCTCGTTCAGCTGATTCTGCTGGTGGTCATGCTGATTGCAACTGCATACCCGGCGTGGCCCGGCGTGCGTCGATCGCGCAGCGTGATCGTGTCTGGTTTGGTGGGCGCCGTATTGTCGCTCGCCCTCCTTGCGGCTGCTCCGGGCAACGGCGCCCGGTTCAACATCATCACCGGGATCATCGGAACACGTCCAACATTCCTCGAATTGCCTGGCGTCACCATTGGCTTCGCCTTCCAATTCCTCAAGGACGTCTTCCTGGCACATTGGAGCGCCCTCCTTGCGATGGGTGGACTGGCTGCACTCGTCGCTGCGCGAACACCATCCCCATCCCGTGCGAGCCCGAGCCGAGGCCTTCTGCTGCTCGTCGTTGTCGTCGTCGCCGCAATGGCGGCGCTCGTCGCATCGTTCGCCCCAACCGCGTATGTTGAAGCTCGCATTGCACCCATCTACGGTCAGATCGTTCCGGTGTACGTCGGGGTCGGCGCGATCGCGATCGTCGGCTGGGCGCTCGGTAAATACGTGCAGTCCTGGTTTGCCCGCTACGGTGAGCACGGGCGGATGAGTCCCACATCGCGTTCGCTGACACCTGCCCTCGCATCCGTGGCACTTGCCTGTCTGATCGCAACCATCCCCATCCATAGTGCGATCACCATCTGGGGGGAACGAGGTGCGCTCCACTTCTATGCAGCCACGAAGGAAGCTCAGGCTGCCCTGGCACGATCAGCCGCCGCTGCCGGGAGGCCATCCGTAATCGTGCCGGCAGTAAGCGCAAGCAACCTCGGTGTCTTCAGTCATCCAAGCACCGAGGAGATGCTCCCCGACCCGAAGTGGTGGATCAACATCGGCGAGGCCACGTACTACGGTGTTGGCTCAATCAGCGCGCAGGGGTGAGACGCACGCCCCCAAGAGCGTCGATCTACGCGCGTAGCCAACCGCTTCGGCGCGTTTCCTGCTGATCAGACACGCAGCCTCGGCGCTGACGCAGTCATCACCGGCGGCAGCCGTCACACGGAGGGGAGCAGGTCGGTCACTCCATCACATCGGCACGCCTGATATGGCGGCTTCCCGCATATTTCAACGCGTCACTTGCGTCGATCATGACGCTTTGTTAGGCTGAACCACGCGAGTTTGAAGCGTTCGAGAGGACTGGTCCGATCGGCGGCAATCGCGTGGGGATATGTCATCAGGGAGTGCCGGCACAGCCGGCGGGATAAGGAGGCGTCAGGGTGACGAATTGGTTCAATGACACCAGCCGTGGTCGTGCGCACCGCACTCGGCGCAGCATCGGCAGAGTGGTCGCGGTGGGAGTCGCGGTCGCCGCGGCAGGAACGGTCAGCATCGCGACCGTCTCCGCTCATCACATCGTCTCGACGACGCCCGCTCCTTCTCATGGAGTCGTCGGCAGGGTCGCACTGACCGACACCGCGCTCGTCTATGCAGACAGCACGCGCCATGTCTCCTTTTCGCTCTGGGCGCCGAACACCTGCGGCACCGAGGGAGCGAAGGCGGTGTTCACCGACAGTGAGCCGGTGACCACGCCGGCACTCACTGACAGCACGGTCAGGTCGGCCTCGTTCGTGCCGACGAGTGTCGGCGTCTACGAGTGGACTGCCGAGGTCATCGTCAACAGCGACGGCAGCATCGAGAACGGACCGACCGCATGCTCTGACGAGCAGGTCACGGTTGACAAGATCGCCACGCATATCACGACCACTCCCTCCGATGCCGACGGAGCGGCCGTGGGCTCGAGCATCACCGACTCCGCGACCGTGACCGGCGGCTTCAACCCCACGGGCGTTGTGACCTTCCTCCTCTACGGACCGGGCAACGCCGATTGCGCCAATGGCGGCGACGGGTCCCCAACGGTGCTGCGGCGCTGGGTCGCTCCACTCTCCGCGGATGGCACCGCCAGCGTTCCTGCACCCGGCTACCGGACGACGGCGACAGGCACATACAACTGGGTTGCCACCTACGGAGGCGACAGCAACAACATGCCTGCCCTCAGCGCGTGCGGCAACGAGAGTGTCGTCCTGGGCAAAGCATCTCCAACGATCGTCACCGTGGCCTCGAATGGCGGAGCGATCGGGACGCGCATCTTTGACACCGCTCAGGTGTCGGGTGGTGTCAATCCGACCGGCACCGTCACGTTCGCCCTGTACCCGCCGAGCAATCCCACCTGCAGCAGCGCAGAAGGCTCGCCGGGTGTCGTGCAGACGGTCGCTGTCCCCCTCGCCGCCAACGGCTCAGCAAGCAGCTCGCTGACGCCCTTTGTCACCAATGAGGCCGGCGCGTACAACTGGATCGCCACGTACAGCGGCGACGCCAAGAACACAAGTGTGTCCGCTGCTTGCAGGGATGAGCAGGTCACGGTCGGCAAGGATCCGACGTCGATGACGACGGCCGCCTCCGCAGGCGGCGCCCCGGGCATCGCGCTCCACGACACCGCCAAGGTGACCGGCACGTTCCAGCCGACCGGCACGGTGACCTTCGCGCTCCATGGTCCGGCCGACACCACCTGCACCGCTGCGCCGATCTTCACGAGCACCGTCGCGCTGAGCGCCAACGGGACCGCAACCTCGGGCAGCTTCAGCGGCACCACCGCGGCCGGCACCTACAACTGGATCGCCTCGTACAGTGGCGACGCGAACAGTGCGCCGTCGAAGGGCAAGTGCGGTGCGGAGCCGGTGAGCCTCGTCGCCAGCGGCGTCCAGGCCATCAGCACTCCTGGCACGGGCGCGGCGAGTTCGATCACGTTGGGCATCGAGCTCCTGGTCGGCGGGCTGGCGCTCCTATTCGGGAGTGAAGTGATCAAGAGGACCAGGCGTGCGTAGCGCCTCCTGCGCTCCGTGCCGATTCGATGGTGGGATGGTAGGAAGCGGTACGTTGGGTTATTCTCATCACCCGCACCGGTCGAACCTGGTGCGGGTGAGTTTCCCCAGGAGGATGAACCTTGATGTCTAAGCGAACTTTCGCGGCCCTCGGCGTTGCCGTCTTTGCGGGGCTTGCCCTTCCATTCGGGCTGCCGAACTTGGCGCACGCATCCTCGTCACTGGCGACGACCGCCAGCATGAGCTTTATGCCGTTCCCCATCGCGCAACCGGGGACGCTGACAGGAAGCACAACGGTCACGATCTGCGTGCAGCCACGCGACTCCACCGGCAAGCCCGTCGGCGTCGGCGCCACCGTTTGGCTGAGCTTCTTTCCGGGTCTGTTCACGGCACCTCCCGCCACCGGTGGTACGGCCATGGAAGCCGGCACCGTCCCGTTGAACTCGACCCCGACCTCGTACCTCACGGTCGCGTCGTGCACCTCCCAGGGAAGCCCGTTTCCAGACGCGGTCCCCGTCACATACACTGCGCCGGCCACCATTCCGCCCCACGGCCGCGATGTCCTCATCGCAGCTGACAGCTCGGCGGATTCAGGCACGGGAGGCACCTGCTCTGGGTCGGGTGTCTGCAACAACGACACTTATGTCTATTCTCCGGTCGCGCAGTACGTGTTCACTCCGGCACCGCCAATTGCACCGGCTGGTTCATTGGCGCCAGGGACCGTCGTGAACTTCACCGTGACGGCTGAAGACTCCGGCGGTCATCCCGTCCCGGGCGCATTCCTGAACCTCGGGCTGACCAGCACCGCCACCACGGGTGGAACTGCGACCGGATTCAACCACTTCTCAATGTTCGACAAGGAAAAGATCACCAACACGCCGCAGCGATTCGGAAGTGACAGCAGCGCTGCGGTGCAGGTTGCGTACACCGCTGGGAGTGCCACCGCGGGTACCGACACGATCACGGCACAGGACCACCCATTGACGCCAACGGTTACGGCCACCACGACGTACAACTATGGCGCCACCGTTCCGTTCTCACAGGCTCCATATACAGCGGTGACTCCGTTCCGCGTCTGCGACACGCGTCCGACCGCCGCCGCGAATCAGTGCAACGGATTGGGTGGTGGCCCGATCCAGCAAGGTCAGTCACGCGCGGTGACTGTGACGGGGACTGTGACAGGGGGCGTCGTGCCCTCCACCGCTACCGCAATAGTGGTCAACCTCACGGCAATCGCTCCGAGCGAGGGGACATATCTGAGCCTGTCGCCGGCTGGGACAGGCAGCTCCCACTCGATCTCGAACGTCAACCCGCAGGCGCATGCGATCGTGGCGACACTCGCCGAAGTCGCAATCGGCACCGGCGGAGCGATCGACGTCTACAACAACGTGGGCACGGTCAATGTGGCGCTCGATATCGAGGGTTACGTCGACTCGACGTCACTCGGCCTTTTCAAGACGGCAACCCCGACCAGAATCTGCGACACGCGCGCCGTTGGCGGAGGGGCCACAAGCAACCAGTGCAACGACTCCGGGCCCGGAAGCCATCCGATTGCCGCGAACGGCGTGTTGAATTTCAACGTCACCAATTCGGGTAGTCCCGTTCCGACCACCGGGGTTGTGACAGCTGTGGTATTCAACCTCACGGCTATCGCCCCGACCGCAGGCACGGTGCTGACCGCGTACCCGGGTCCGAGTAACAGCACTCGGCCCGTCGTCTCGAACGTGAACGTCAACGCCAACGCCGTCGTTCCGAACCGCGTGATCGTCCCGGTACCAAGTGGCTGCACCACCGCATGCACGGTCAATCTCTGGAACAGTGTCGGGTCCGTGAACGTCGCGGTCGACATCGATGGATGGTTCCAGACAAGCACGCCGGGTACGCAGTTCACTGCCCTCCCGTCGCCGGCACGCGTGTGCGATACACGCTACGGAAGCAGCGCCCAGGGGTGCACAGTGGCAACTGTGGGAGCAGGCAAGGCTGGTGTCATGAACCTCAACGTCACCGGCATCGACGGGATCCCTGCTATCGGAAGCACGCATTCACCGGTCGCGATCGTGGCCAGCATCACCGTGATCGATCCGACGACCGGGACCTTCGTGACGGTGTACCCGGGGAATCTGCCATCACCACCGACCGCATCGGACCTGAATGTTCCGCCGTCCGTTGTGCTCACCAACCTTGTGGTGGTGGGCGTGGATCCAACCACCGGTAGCCCAACGGCGGGCACCATCAACATCTTCAACGACCTCGGCAACGTCAACATCATCGTCGACGTGTTCGGCTACTACAGTTGAGAAGGTAAAAACGTAATGAACGTGGGGGGGAACGAGCTCGTGGTCGAGTCGGACCACGAGCTCGCCCGCCTCGCGGCCGTGGCCGCGGGGAGGGCGTTGATGGCATTGCGCGACGAGATCGGGTTCGACGACCCCAAGCGCCTTCGCGACGAGGGCGACCGCACCGCGCATGTCCTCCTGATGCAGCTGCTCGCCCAGCAGCGACCCGACGATGCGGTCCTCTCCGAAGAGGGCCACGACGGCGAGGAGCGCATCGGCGCGCGACGAGTGTGGATTGTGGATCCGCTGGACGGCACCCGCGAGTTCGGTGAAGCCGGTCGCACCGACTGGGCCGTGCACGTCGCCCTGATCGAAGACGGGGTGCCCATCGCGGCGGCAGTGGCGTTGCCGGCGCAGGGCCTGGTGATGGCGACTTCTCCGGTCCCGGTCCGTCCAGAGCGCCCACCCGGTCGCCTGCGTATCGTCGTCAGCCGGTCGCACACGCCACCGGAGGCAGCGGCGGTCGCCGCACAGCTCGACGCCGAGCTCGTATTCATGGGCTCCGCGGGAGCGAAGACGATGGCGGTGGTCCTCGGCGATGCCGATGCGTACCTGCACCTGGGCGGCCAGTACGAGTGGGATTCCGCGGCCCCAGTCGGCGTCGCGATCGCCGCGGGATTGCGGGCGACGCGCGCCGACGGCTCCCCACTTCGATACAACCAGCTGACCCCGTGGCTGCCCGATCAGCTGGTCTGCCACGAAGACCTGCACGAGACGTTCCTCACAGCAGTGCGTTCGGCAGTCGCGTCGAGACCATGAGCCAGGCTCATCCCGACGAGCCATCGGGGGCATTCGCGTCAAACGCCCCAGTATTTACGCGCGTTATGATTGCGTCAGCCGATTGCATCGGTATCACGAGGGACTAATCGACACGGCCGTTGAATTGGAAACGGCTGGCCCAAGGCTATAAACGGTCCGACGAGCGGGACCACAGAGAGGGAATGTTGACATGACCGGATTTGCAATTGACCGCAGTCGGCGGCGCCTCGTCGCGGCAGCGATCGGAGCCGGAGCCTTGACGGCATCAGTCATTTCAGGGACGAGCCACGTGAACGCCGCAATGGCTCGTCCAGCAGCATCCGCCTTCATCGCGCCGACGTTCGTGAAGCAGATCGGCAAGGCAGGTGATGCCTTCGTCTACCCGTGGGGCATGGCGACGGAGACCGTGGGCACATACGCCGGTGACATCATCGTCGGCGACTACAACAACTATGTGGTCAAGATCTTCACTCCCTCAGGCGCGCTCGCCTTTACTCTCAATAAGAGAGGGGTGGCGTTGAGTCCGACCGTGGGTCCGATGGGGCAGCCCTATGGCATCGCGGTCGACCCGATGGATGGCTCGATCTACGTGGCCGATCAGAACAACGACCGGGTCGAAAAGTTCAACGACGCGGGGGCTTTTCAGTACGCGATCTCACCGCCGAACGCGCACTACGCGCCCTACGTTGCCGTGAACTCCCACGGTGACGTCTTCATCGTCCAGTCGACCATCCTGCATCTCACTGGTACCAACGAGATTTTCGAATACGACAACGCGGGCAACTCCATCGCCACGTACGTGGGAACCGACGGCACCGATTGCGCAACCGGGCAGTTCGGGAACATTCGCGGCATCGACGTCGATAAGAACGACCTTCTCTACGTCACCGACACCACCAACCATTGCATCCAGGTCTTCAACACGACCTCAAGCACCTGGACGTTGGTCACGAGCTTCGGGACGTCCACAACGTTGAGTAGCGATACCCGGAATCTGACCATCGATCGCAACAACGGCATGGTCTACGTCGCGGATGCCTTCAACAATGACGTCGATGTGTTCACCACGTATGACGGCACGCCAAACGGAGGGGTTTTTCAGGGGACCATTGGAACGCCGGGTCCGGGCGAGGGTCAACTCGGCGGCGCCAGGGGCGTTGCGATTGGCGCCAGCGGCACCGTATGGGTTTCGGATTACACGTACTACCGCATCAATTCATACGCACCGCTCTTCCCATCGAGTTTGGGAACCCCGGGCCAGTACCTCACCCAGATCCCCAATCCTCCCGTCGCTCCGCCCCCCGGTGGATTCAACAATCCCACAGCCATTTCCGTGTCGACGCATGCCGGGACCGCCGGAGATGTGTACGTCGCGGACACGTTCAATCAGCGGATACAGCAGTTCAACGCTAGTGGGAAAGTCTTGAACGTATGGGGTCAGCGGCTTGCTCAACTCAACGCCGGAAACGCTTTCGACTACCCCCGCGGAGTCGCAGTTGACCCTGCGACCGGCGACGTCTGGGTGAACGACACGCGTTCCGGATACATCAAACAGTACGGACCGAACGGGTACACCCCGACGGGTTTATACAACTATTACGGCGGTCCCAGCGCGTTCAGCTACGCGGTGGGCATCTACGTTGCGCAGGGGCGGGTCTATGTCCCTGACAGTAACAATGACCGCCTGCAGGTGTTGAGCACGACGACAGGAGCCGAAGTGCCCGGATTCCCGGTGCCGTGCGGCACGGGAAAGGGCTACGGTAACGGTGGTGGGTGCACCGGGGTCACCACCGACTCGTCCGGAAACATCTATGCGGCGGCACAGGAAGAGAATCTGATCGAGGTCTACAACGCTTCTGGGACCCTGATCGGCACAATAGGGTCCTCAGCTAATCTGAACGGCCCCTACGACGTTGCGGTGTTTGGAACCACGCTGTATGTGACCGACATGAACTCGAGCCAGGTGAGTGAGTTCGACATCTCCAACCCCACCAGTGCCACGTTCCTCGCCAGTTGGGCGGGCACGGGGCGAGGGAAATTCTCCGCGCCACGCGGCATTTCGGTGGATGCCGCCGGCAACATCTACATCGTCGACTACGGGAATTCTCGGGTCGTGGAGTTCAAGCCCTGACCGCGTGATGGTTGTTGACGTGAACCAGATGCGTATGGGACGATGCCTTCGTCTGAGTGGGGGTTTCTCCCCAACTGATTCAATGAGACGGGGATACCTGAAGACATCGTTTCCGGTGTCTGAGGGTTGACGGGCAACTCATCTGATGGGTTAGAGCAGGAGGGCGTTATTCGATGGTACTGGGGTTCCCATTCAAGCCAGGCGGCCGTGACGTCACCATGAGCCGGAAGCGCCCACTCGCACTGCTGGCTTCCGCCTCGACGATCGCCGCGGTGCTGGTGTCGGCACCCCTGTCCAGCGCGGTTCACGCCTCGACCACGCCGGCGACATTTCTGAAGACGCTCGCAGGACCGCCCGTGTCGCCGGCGGCGATGTATCCGAGCGGCCTCACTTGGGACGCTCACGACAACCGCGTGGTGGTTGCGGACACGGGCAATGACCGCATCGAGGTTTTCTCAGCAACGGGCTCGCCGGTCCTCACATTCGGGACGTACGGAACCGCAAACGGCCAGTTCGACACCCCGCGAGAGGTGGCCGTCGACGGCTCGTCCAACATCTACGTTGTGGACACCGCCAACAGCCGTCTCCAGGCATTCGACTCATCCGGCAACTGGCTCTGGACTGCAGGAACCAGCGGCAGCTGCCCCAGCTGCCTGAACACGCCGATCGGCATCAACTACGACGCGGTGGACAACGTGCTGCTCGTGGCCGACACCGGGCACTCTCTGGTCAAGGCATTCAGTCCCGCGAACGGTGCGTGGATTTGGAGTTCCCCGAGGTCGATCCTGGCGTCTCCCCGTGAAGCCACGCGCGGCCCCGATGGCCGCATCTGGGTCGCCGATTACCACAACCAGGAGGTCAAGGCGTTCAACGTCACATCGATCGGCACCAGCGCGGCGACGTGGACGACAACGCCCGCGATCACGCTCGGCGACGGCAAGGCAGCCGGGCATGCGCTTGGCGAGCTCAATTTCCCATACAACGTCGGCTTCAGCCCAGATTCGAAGACGGTCTACGTGGCCGATACCGGCAACGAGCGCATCGCACGATGGGACATCAGCCAGTCGCCACCCGTGCCGCTCGCACCCTTCGGGTCGCGCTGCCCCCTGCCGTGCCCGAGCACGTACCCAGGGGTGACTCCGCCGCTCGAGTTCCAGCAGCTCCGTCGCGTCACCGTGGACACGTCGGGCAACATCTGGGCCGCCGACTTTTGGGGCAGCGGCATCCATGAGTTCACCCCGACCGGCACGGCCGGCATCGAGATCGACGGCTACACGTCCTCAGCGCCCGGCTTCGAGCAAGCGTTCGGCGTCACGGTCGCCTCGAACGGCACCGTCTACGGGGTCGACCGCCTCGACCAGCGTCTCGAGGAATTCAACGCCGCCGGCGCTTACGTCACCGACACCGGGCAACGGGGCGCGGCCCCCGGTAGCGAGTCTTGGCCGGAAGATGCGGCGGTCGCTCCAGACCTCACCGTATGGATGGCCGACACGCGCAACAACCGCTTGGAGCACTATCCGGCTAACCTGTCAGGCACGCCGAGCATCGTCGGTGGAACCCTGGGTAGCGCTGTTGGGGACTTCAACTACATCGAAGGGGTCACCGTCGCGGCCACTGGGGTCGTGTACGCGGCTGATACCAACAACAACCGCATCCAGAGTTACAACCCGACCACCAAGGCGTTCACAGCGTTCGGAACCCTGGGTTCGGGCAGCGGTCAGCTCACAGGCCCCGAAGCGGTGGCGGTCTCGTCGACCGACATGTACATCGCCGACACGCTGAACAATCGCATCGAGGAACTGAGTCTCAGCGGCAGCTACGTCAACCAGTTCACCGGCCTCAACCAGCCCCAGGGCATCGCGCTGGCGCCGGACGGCACGCTCTGGGTGGCCGACACCATGAACAACCGTATCGTCCATCTCTCCTCCACGCTCACCGACCTCGGCGACACGTTCGGCAGCCTGGGGAACGCCAACAATCAGTTCTTCCAGCCGCACTCACTGGCCGTGTATGCCAACGGCGGCAATCCCATTCTCTTCGTCGCGGACACGTTCAACAACCGCATCCAGGAATTCAGCCTGGGCGGCAGCGGCGTGGGACCGGCGACCAAGCTCGCCTTCACCCAGGAGCCGAGCAGTTCCACCACCGGAGCAGCGTTCCCGACGCAGCCGACAGTGGCTGTCGAGGACGCGAACGGCAACGTGGTCACGACTGACAGCAGTTCCGTGAAGCTCGCGATCACCTCGGGCACTGGAACGAGCGGCGCAGCGCTGAGCTGCACGACCAATCCGCTGAACGCCAGTTCAGGCGTCGCCGCGTTCAGCAACTGCGCGATCAACACTGCCGGCACCGGCTACACGCTCACGGCCACCGACGGATCACTGACATCGGCTGTCAGCACCAGCTTCAACATCACCACCTCGAGCGGTTCGCCCACGTGGTTGTCGAACATCTCCAACGCGAACGGTGTCGCGCCGCTCTATCCCGCCGCCGGCGTGGATGGCGCCTCGGGCAACCGCTTCGTGGCGGATTCCGGCGGGAGCAGGATCGTCAAGATCACCCCGGCCGGCGTTCAGACGACGATCAGCACAGCGGTCTCGGACCCGCGCGCTATCGTCCTGGATTCGGGCGGCTCCGACCTGTGGGTAGCGAGCACGAGTAGCAACAGCATCGTCGAGATGACGAACTTCGGGAAGACGGTTGTAACGCTCGGAGGCAGCGGCGTTCTCAACCAGCCGTACGGCGTTGCCGATGACTCGACGGGTGTCTATGTCGCCGACACGTACAACGATCGCGTCGTCAAGTTGAACCGGACCACTGGCGCCGTGATCTGGACGCAGACCACCTGCGGGGGCACCGCCTTCGGCCGAGTCCGGGGCCTCAACCTGGGTGTGGGCGGCGCTGACACCAGCAACCTGTACGTCGCCGACACCGATAACGACCGGATCGTGCCCCTCAATGCGACCACCGGCGCCTGCGGTACCCCGTTCGGCAGCACCGGTACGGGCACCGGCCAGTTCAAGTCGCCCTGGACGCTGCTCAGCGATGGAGCGGGCGGCCTCTGGGTCGCCGACGCGATGAACTTCCGCATCGAGCACGTGAGCGACAACGGCACCTACATCTCGCAGATCGGCAGCTTCGGCAACGGCCCCGGCAACGCGCAATTCCGCTCGCCACACGGGCTCTGGATGGACGGCGGCCTGCTTGACGTCGCAGACCCGTACACCTTCAGCATCCAGCGCTTCACCATCAGCGCCGGCGCGCTGACCTACAGCTCATTCCTCGGTGGCACCCAGCCGGCGGCCGGCGGCTTCAACGGCGCCTTCGCCGCCACCTATGACTCGAGCGGCGACATCTACGCGGTCGACTGGTTCAACGATCGCATCCAGGAGTTCAGTCCGAGCGGGGCGTTCGTCACCCAGTGGGGCGGCTACGGCTCGAAGCCGGGGAGCTTCATCTTCCCGCGGGGCATCACCATGCAGCCAGCCGGCACGACCAACGCCGGCGACGTGGTGGTCACCAACACCGAGGACAACCGGATCGATCTCTATCAGCCGAACGGCACCTTCGTCGAGTCGATCAAGCCTTCGAGTGGGACCGCCTTCTCGCGGCCGTACCAGACCGTCGCCGCGCCTGACGGCACCTACTGGGTCGCCGACGCGCTGAACAATCGCATCGTCAACATCAACGCGTCCGGCACCGTCCTGTCGACCTTCAACGACGGTAGCTTGATGAACCAGCCGCAGGGCATCGCCATGGACGCCGAGGGCAACCTCTACGTCTCTGACGCCGGCAACAACGCGGTCGAGAAGTACAACCAGTCCGGCACGCTGCTGGCGACACTCGCGACCAGCGGGAGCGGGCCGACCAACGTCAGCACTCCCTACGCGCTCACCGTGACGGGACCGCCCGGGAGCGAGATTCTCCTCATCGCGGACGCAGGCAACAACCGGATCCTCGAGCTCACCACGAGCGGAGCCGCGGTGCTCTCGTTCGGCACTCTGGGTGCTGGGAACGGCCAGCTGTCGAGCCCACGTGGCGCGGCCGTCAATCCGGTGAACGGCGACATCGCGGTGTCCGATTTCATGAACAACCGGTTGTCCATCTGGAGTTGAAAGCGGTGCGAGCATCCTCCGCGCGGCGGGGGGTGCTCGCGATCGCCGTTGGGCTGTTGGTGTTCAGCGCCGCCGCGTGCGGCGGTACCAGTTCGCCGCCAACCCCAAGTGCAACGCCCAGCAGCACACCCCTGACGTCGCCCTCCGCATCGCCGACGACCGAGCAACTGAAGCCGGTGCTGCAGGGCCTCCTCGACCGGGATGGGCCACCACCGGCGTCATTCGCGAGCCTGCTTGGCGGTTACGTCGTGAACGTCCACTGGAGCGACCTGCAACTCACACCGGGCGGGCCCATCACCCCGGCAAACGCGATCGATCAGGCAATTACCCAGGTGCGTCACCTCAACTCCGAGGATCACACATCGCTTGGGTTGAAGCTGCGCATATTCGCCGGGATCTGGGCACCCGATTGGGCGAAGAATCTCGGCGGACCCCCGATCCTGGTCACCGACCCGGTCTCGGGAGGAGGCGGGACCATCGGACGCTTCTGGACGCCGGCGTTCGGCAACGCCTACTCAGAGTTCGAGGCTGAGTTGGCCGCCAAGTACGACAACGTGCCGGAGATCCGCGAGGTGACGATCTCGCGATGCACGACCGTTTTCGCAGAGCCGTTCATTCGCGACATCGCCGATCCGGCCACCGTGAGCGCGCTGTTGGCGGCGGGATACAGCTTTTCAGCCGACCAGACGTGTCAGGAGCAGGAGGTAACGGCACACCTGGTGTGGCGCCACACGCATTCCGACCTCTCGTTCAACCCGTACCAGATGATCAACGCCGATGGGTCGACGGCCACCAATGAACCCTTCACCCAGTCGATGATGATGTTCTGCCGTCAGACACTCGGACCTGCCTGCGTCCTCGAGAACAACTCGCTCAAGTCGGCAGCCGGCCGGACATTCACCATCATGTACAGCGCCATGCAGGCGCTTGGCGCTCCGATCTCATTTCAGACCGCGGTGACCGCACGGGTCGGAAACCTCAGCGACGCCATCGCCTACGCGATCAGCCTCGGCGCCAACTCCGTCGAGCTGCCGGGTGGGTTCCAGAGCGAGGGACCGTCGGCATTCGCGCAGGTTGCAGGCCAACTTAGAGCGAATCCCACAGCGTAGACCTCGGCAAGCCCACAAGGCGATCGCTTCGCATCGCAGCGACGCGATCCTCTCTGCGTCACGATCGCCCGTGGGACTCGCTCGAAGCCGCTGATCGGTTAAGGAGTGCCTGTCTTTAGCTCCTGTTGCACGGCGGATGCGAAACTGATGATCTCCTGGCGGAGCACGCTCGCGTGAGGCAACGTCGGAGCGAACGACGTCACATACACCTCGATCGTCACCGCGCCGCTGTTCAACAGGATCTGATACACGGATGCCCAGTTGTAGTCACCCATGCCCTGCATCTGCTTGCCCTGGTAGAACTGCCACGGAGACACTCCGCGTTGCGGCGGGGCCGTCGCTGTCAGGTTGTTCTCCTGGAGAATCATGTCCGGATTCCAGTTTCCCCATGTGGTCATGATGTACCGGGAGAGATCCATATCGGCCTGGCCCGCGCCGACTCCCGTCAGTGGGAATTCCACGATCAAGCTCGGCCCCGCGTACGCCATGGCGATCTGGAGCAGCCGCTCGTGACCTGTCAGCCAGTTCTGATACGAGTAGCCAGGAGCGCGCTCGACGTCCGGACCGAGATACAACTCCGCCCATTGATCGCTGTACCAGGGCAGGTGGAGCTCGTGGATCCCGTGGGCGATGTCGTACGCCGCCAGCTGCGACACCATGGACCTATATGCCGCTTCGAATGCGGTATTGGGCACGAAATGCGTCGGGGTCGAGCCGGCTCCCCACGGGAGCGGGATGCGTTGGCCGGCGCTGTTCAGAATGGAGTTCGCACCAGCGGCGAACACCTGTGACGGAGTGTCGATTCCCGCGACGAAGCGAACCTCGAAGCCCGAGCCATGAGCTGTCGCGAGTGCTCGCACCGCGTCGACCAGCGAGAGCGATGACGATATCGCCGACCAGGGCACGCGCAGCGATAGTCCGCGGATGCTCGGCGTCGCCAGCGCCGTGTCGATGGCGGGGGTGAGCTGCGTGAGTTGGGTCGTGCTGTTGACCTGGACCAGCGCCCAGGTCCCAGCCACGCTGAGAATTGTGGAGTTGGCGGGTGCCGTCGAGGAGACGGGAGCGGAAGAAGCATGCGAGAGTTGGCGGCTACCAGGCTTGGTGACAGGCCGACTCTCGCTGATCTTGCCGGTCGCCCCGACGACCGATCCAACTGGCTTGCCAACGGCGGCGTTCGGTGCCGCGCGCGATGATTGTGGAGCGGACGCACAACTGGCGATCAATGGCAACGCAGCCACGAGCACCACGATTGTGGGCATGGTTCGGCGACGACGCATCATAGGCTGGCCTCCTGAGTCGCGTGTTTACACGGCGAGAAAGCTAGCTCGAAACGCTCCCCGCCTCATTGACTACAAGTGCGACCGCGGTGGCCGCTCCAGTGATCGAACGCCGCGCGCAGCTTAGCCGCCCGCGTGGCGGCTTGTCAAACGTCTCGCCGGGAGCTCAAACGTCTCGACCCGCCCGGCGGCCGGAAGGGTCAGGGATCTCAGGGGATCGGCTGCCAGGCTGGGTCTGTGTCGTTGAACGCATCGTTGGTGATGCGGGTCAGGCTCGTCCCGCTCGGGGTGATCGTGTAGAGCTGCATCAGCTTCCCGACCACAGCGGAGAACAGGATCTCGGTCCCGTCCGGCGACCAGTCTGGTGTGCGCGCGGAAATGTGCTTGTTGGTGACGTTGAACAGGTTGGTCCCATCAGCGTTCATCGTCCAGATATCGTCGCGACCCGAACGCAGGCTCCGGAATGCGATCTGTGCACCTGTCGGCGACCAGGAGGGCGTCCCGTCATACGAGGGGTTATTGGTGATATCGGTCTGACTCGAGCCGTTCGAGTTCATCGTGTAGATATCGTAGTTACCGGGCTCGAACGATTCGTAGACGATCTGAGTCCCGGTGGGGGACCACGCGGCGCAACAATCCTCAGGCACGTCGGCGGTCAGGCGCAC